>JGI20225J14565_1000140_pt1 | contig 15425 bp, 9 predicted proteins | sample BioMet4_FD_14565 | JGI IMG/M metagenome (IMG submission 14565) | reverse complement strand
CATGGAATTCTGTAACACGAAAAACGCAGCCGGTCGCAGAGTGATTCGATCTGGTTTTCAAAAAATTCATTTTGTACATACTTTGGAATCGATGCACTAGTATCTGAAAAGAGTCTTGAATCATCGCTATATTATATATAAAAAAGTATACTAATATACAGAAATACTTACGTACTAACACTCAAATAAACAAGTATATTTAATTACAGGTATACTAATATACAGAAATGCTTACGTACTAACACTCAAATAAACAAGTATATTTAATTACAGGTATACTAGTATACATAAATATAATACCCAATTCTTTGTGTTTCAAGATGAATGAGGTGTATGCATGGCTAGAATAGTTACCATTAACAACGTTAAAGGAGGAGTCGCCAAAACGACTACTGCAACAAATTTAGCTGCAGGATTGGCTCGAAGAGGCAAACGGGTTTTATTAATAGACTCCGATCCTCAAGCAAACGCATCCTCAAATCTGTATCCTGGACTTAGAGCAGAAAAAACAATCAAGGATTTGTTTCAGGGAATGCCAATCACAGAAATTATCTCACCATCTGTAGAAACTGGATTGGACATAATTCCTTCTTGCCTAGCGTTTTCAACAATTGAACTGGAACTGGCTGCACAACTTGCAAGGGAAACGGTTCTAAAAAGAGTACTGAAACCGATAGAGGGAAATTACGACATTATATTAATTGATACCCAGCCATCAGTTGGAGTAATCCCAATTAATGCCCTGTGTGCAGCTGATGAGGTTATTATTCCTGTGCATGAAGCATATGCACTGGATGCGATGAGCCAAATGGTCAATGTTATACTGCAAGTCAAACAAGCACTGAATCCGGATCTTGTGATAGGAGGAATCCTGCTGACAATGTATGATACAAGGACTACCCTGGCAAAAGAGATCCGGGAACGGCTATTGAATAAGTTCGGTGCAATTCTGTTTGAGACAACCATCCCTAGGAACATTAGGTTAGCAGAATGTCCAACTCACAAAAAATCAATTTTTGAGTATGCACCTGAATCAGCAGGAGCAATAGCATACAAAACATTAACAGAAGAAGTTATGAAGCGATGGGGGATGATCCAATGAGGACAGCTATAGGTAATACAACTATCGATGAAAACGACAACATAGGGGCTCTATTGGGGCAGCAACAAACGCAGATTGAAAAAAATACGGAAAACCGGGAAGAAATACCTGCAGCAGTAGGAAAAACGGAAAAAGGAAAAATGGGAAAACAAGAAGGAAATACCGGTGACGAGAAACTAAAACACAATCGGTCTGCTAAATTTACCGATCTGGAAGTAGAGCAGTTAGAAAAAATAATGCTTGCGATCGGAACTGATAAAGTTTCCAAAGCTCTTAGATGGTGCCTGAGTAAAGCATGGGAAGTAAATGGGGATGAAGTTGAAAGGATAGCTGAGGAAAAAAAGAAGATTGGTATACTCTAAAGTAGATAACTACTGCTCACTTTTCTTTTTTAAATTAAACTTTTTACTGTTTCTATTTTTGCGTTACATTGGAAATGAGTATATATGCTGTTTCTGGACAATGACCTACTGTTAATATTTCTATACTTATATAGAGGAAAAGAACTTAACATTTCATGAAAACATAAAATCACTGGCAATAGAGAACTTAACATCTTGTAAAAAATAATAATGCAATAAACTCGATATATACAACAATCTTAAGGGTCTAAATTGAAGCAAGTTTTAATGATGTCGAGTCTTATAATATATCCGCGATGAAGCTGAACAGGCGAAATGTTGAACTTTCAAAATCCATGTAAACTACCCGAAGCATTTAGCTTCGGGGTTTACATGTCTGTCTATAGGAACATGAATGCCGTGATCAGTATCAAAGAATTTGCTCTCATTGATCAAAAATCTAATTGAATCCTAACACCTGCAGGAATTCAGGCAGTAGCTTCCTTGTTCATGATATAAGCGACCATTTCAGGGTTAAGTCTATTTTCCCTTGAGACCCTTGCCTCAATATCCTCATAGGATTTACCTTCGATTTTCATTTCCCTTATTTTCTCAGTAACTGAGATCGGAATGGTGTAGTATTCGTTAATGTCCTTCCTGTGTCCCCATACATCGCCTTCCATAAGCTGGATTCTCTGCATTTCAAGGAATATTTCTATGGACTTTGAGATCGTGGCTATGTAAGATTTAGGTAACTGAATTACCTCAATCTTTGGACAGGTTTCAACGAGTGCGAAGATGTCCTTGTTCGATGGCCTGAAAGCCAGGTGAACGATGCGCTCATTAGGATTCAACATAAAAATTTCGTCTCTGGAACTAATTACTCGAATTCTCATACTTTACCCCCAACTATAAATTTCTTTTAATTGTACTTTGGTATAAACTATATACACTGATTATAAATATTTATCTCATTGAACTAACATTATTTAGATAGTATATCGGAGGGGATGACTATCTCAGGTTCTCTAATTTGATTAAGAAGAGCCAGTAAAAGCATTAAAAACCGATCCTTAAAATTTGTTTTCGATTTTTTTCTTTAATTCTGCTCTATTTCATACTATATTTTTTTTCAAAATCAGATTAATTATTCTAAATTTGTTTCCTCTCAATTTCGATCTCAGCTTAAAATATATCTGAAAACATTTCATAAATTCCTTAAGAGCCTGGTTTTTTTAAGTAAATTTGTATACAAATATATATTAAGATTCGTATTCATATATATATGTGTATGAGATTACATGTAAGAAAGTATACATAATCATGATCAAACAGATTTACCTGCAGGCCCTTAATTAAATCTGAAAAATATCTGAAAAATATCTGAAAGATATCTGAAAAATATCTGAAAAATTAAGGTCTTTACTTACAACCAGAATTATTTCCTAGGTTTACAGGATGATCTATGGTATCTTAGGTAGATCTTGTTTTATCCCAAAATTATTTCGCTTTTTTAATTCTTTTATTACAATGATCTGTCGTATACGGGTGATCACCATTTCACTTCAACTTTGAATTTGTTTCATTTTACAGAATAAATCTACATTACCAAAATGGAGCTTAAATTTATTTAACATTTAATCTTTTGCGTCGCCTGCTGCTGTATCGCGTATTGAACTTCCAAATGGTTTTGAATCTGCGAAATAATTTTGGGATAAAACAATCTTGGGTGGATCTTGAATCAATATAAATCAGATATGAACATCTTTTTTCCATAATTGGATATATATCACTCGACTGCGCTTTCTGAGATAGGCCACATAGAGTCGAACCGCTTCATTTTTTCATCTATTCATTCCTGAAATATTATTCTGGGTGCTCTATGAGCCACTGGGGGTTTCCATACAGATCCACGATAAGCGCCTGGATGCCATAAGACGCTTCTTTTTGCTTCTCTACGATCGTTACGCCCTTTGATCTTAGCTTAGTTTTCCTACAATCACTGGCTTTGAACATCAAGGCTGGGTTTTTATCTGTGAGTTCAGCCTCCCGCTTTGCTTTAGCTTCACCCTGCATCGCAGTGACGGGCACATGAAGAATTATCTCCGTACTCTGGCCTTTTGGGGCGACAGTCAAAAAGTGCTATCATAACGACGGGTTAACATCTATTACTTTCATGAGAGCCGAGTTTGTTCATATAAAAGTCAAGTTTTTTCTGTTCTTAACTTTCGAACTGCATCTCTATATAACCAGGGACAGTATAAAATTATTTAAACGGTTGAAAGGTATATGTACAAGTCCAACATTACATTAGTAATTGTTAAAATAAATATATACTGTAATAATATGCAAAGTAAGCTATTGATAACAATAATCTGGACAAAAGGACTGAAAAACTATGGAAAATATACTTAAAGTTTTATTCGGGTTGCTGCTGCTCTCCATGTTGGCGTTTCCAGGAGCAGCAGCACCCGTAACAAACGGCTTGGTGGCCTCGTATAATGGGAATATCACTGGCAATGTCCTACTGGATGAATCTGGGAATTACAATGACGGGTATCTTAAAAATGCCGTTCAAGGGACGCTGTTATCCACAGGCGCTAATTATGTTTCTTTTTCCGGTTCAAATAGCCAGGCAAATATTCTCAACAACGCGATCACAAATATCACATCCGAAGTCTCTATAGAATTCATAGGCTCAATCAACGAGTTTTCCAGTTACGGAGCAATCGTTTCGAAGTATTCCGACGAAAACGGAACAGGGTGGTACCTGTCGTGCAGGAGTGACCCTTCTTTACAAAAAATAGTATTTGGAATGTTCGACGCGAACGGGGTTTTGCATCACTTTAGATCCGATATTTCTTTGGAGGCTGGTCAAGTTTATGATATTGTGGCAACATACGACGGAAATATCGTACACGTCTATGTCAATGGTGTTGATTCTTCTGCTGACGAGAGTCCAGTATGGGCGGTTCCGATGTCTGGAAATAACTACAACACGTCGATTGCTTATGCAGAAAATGGTCTGAATTATCTCAATTGTAATATGTTGGCTTTCAGACTCTATAATCGTGCTCTGACATCATCTGAAGTACAACAGAATTATCAAAATGACAAATGGAGATATGTACCAGATATTTCTTCGGATATCATCGACTTGAAGAAAAAAGCATATGGTGACGGCGGATTACCTCGATATATGGGTTCACACGCTATGAGCCAGTCAGGATCCGGAGTGAATGTGGTCGATTCGAACCTGTCTTCACTTGGATCGGTATCAAAGCCATATTATCAGGATAACGGAGGCGTAGAGACCGATTACAACCTGTTGAACTCTTCAATCTCAGGTGTAAAATGGAAGAACTATTATGCGCCCGGTTCTTCAGCTTCACTGTCATTTTCCGGGAACAATCGGACCAGGCTGGAAAACCTTAGTCTTTTGAATAATTCTCTTCATCTTTCAAATTCTGTGACTTACACTGGAGACACGCTAGTTACAAAAGAAGCAGTTCCAGTGACTGGTAACGCGCTTCAATTTTATGGGGATGGGTTAAACACAATTTCAGAAAACGCCGTTCAAGGCTATACTGTTCAGGCCTATACCGACAATGGAGAGATTCAAAATGATTGTATTTTTAACTCGTCAGGTAGCTCAATATATAACTACTATCAAAACCGGACAGCCGGAACTACCCGGAATAATTCAGTAGATCTTCCTCTTTCTTCTCCACAGCTGACACCAATGCCCTGTCCGAGTGGATACCTTGGCTCCCTAAGTTTTGCAATTCATGCTGATGCACAAGACCCTGATTCCTTGAAAACCATGATGTACGGAACCAGCGACATCACTGATCCTGAGGATAGTACGCAAGGGTACATAGGGCATGGGCTAATATGCACATGGGCGGCATTTGCAGCTTCTTCTGACGGCGCTGGGGTTGGTTTTGATAACGTCGCATTCAAATCAATACTTGATGACATGTATGCACATGGTTTTGAGATAGTACCTCACAATGTGATTGGTTGGGCGGGTGAAGGGAATCCAACTCGTGACACTACTGGATACTATTTACCCTGGTACGCCAGCAATTACACTTCAAGAAACTGGATCGACCACGGGTTAAATGGCGGAAATAGAAATACAGGTTTAAAGAGCTTGGGTCTGGACAAAGACTCCTCACAATATTACATAGGGGATTTACTGCGTGAACATGAGGTCCAATATGCCTGGGCATATCAGGATCAATATGGATCGCCAGAAAGAGGTCTTTCCACGAGTCGTATTCAGTCTCTTGGGCTTCCCTATGATATTGTCTGGACTAATACGAATTTCACCTGGGACGATGGTACACCTATGTATGAGTGGACCTCAACCTGGGCGCCAGATAAAACTGCTCTGAATTATTTCAACAATACTGCACTTCAAAATATGATTGACAGTTATGGAGTATGTTTTTGGCATGATTACACGGCGTATAACGGTGAAGCCTTTGAAGACTACTATTATTATAAAGACAATTACACGATCAATGAGGCATACGACAATCTTTTGCTAAATATGTCTGAACAAAAGAAGGCTGGTAGGCTCTGGAACCCGACTGTAAGTCAGTATATCGACTACTGGCGAGCTGCATGTAACGTTGAGTGTAAGTGTACTGGTCAGGATACATACACTTTGATCAACCACAATTCTGAAACTGTCTCTGGTTATGCCATGCGGATAACAGGGTCCTACTCTGTGAAACTGGATGGCAACGATTTGGGCACCAAAATGAATGGAAATGACACGGTGTTCTGGATGGGCCTTTCACCAGGCACACACCTGCTGACAATAGTGAGGGCTTAAAAACGAGATAAATTCTTAAATAATTTATTTTTTTTGCAGGTGTAAGTCTGTATAAAATCAGGGTTTTTGAAGTCTTTGGAAACTGGACAATTTTATGAGTCCAGAACTAACTGAAAAAACATTTATAACTTTCAAAAACTCATTTCTTATTTTTAGAAAGTGTTATATAAGAAATGGACATAAATCATACCTTACAGTTTATATATATAATAAATGTGATACAGCCACAAGGTGGTAACAAATCACAGTTATTTGGCAAGTTACTGACTCTCATTACCAACTGCCACTTTGCTTCTTGAAAGGGAATTTCCTCCTTCTTGTTAAAGAGTTCTTGAGATAGGGAAATAATGGACCCTTTACGTGTGGCAATGACAGGAAATTGGTAATCACCAAAATAAAAGGGAATGTAGATCTCATGGTAAATAATCGGTTCTTTTTGCTAATACTAATTGGAATTTTATTGCTCATTTCATGTGTTCAAGCAGCACCGACAACGTACGTGGCAGCGGTTTCAGATGGTCTGGTTGTTTATTATAATGGTACTCTATCAGGGAATTCCCTGGTAGATCTCAGCGGAAACAGTAATACCGGCTATGCTACGAGTGTAACTCAGGAGGCAAACTCAAAAACTGGTACAAGTTACATAAAACTTAACGGTGTCAATAGTAAGATAGACATTTCTAATAATGTGCAGACTAACATTTCCAGTCCTATGTCGATTGAGTTTTATGGCTCAATTAATAGTTTCACGCAATATGGGGCACTTGTGAGTAAGCACGAAAACTGGGCAACTGACTGGTATTTGACCTGTTCTTCGACCTCTCCTTACAATCATGCTCGTTTTGCTGCAGCCACGCGTGGCGGGTGGAAAAACTACGAATCAGATGCTGATTTTGTTGCCGGGCAGGTGTATCATATCGTGGCAACCTATGATAACAGCACTGCCCACATTTATATCAATGGTGAAGATGCAGGCTCTAGTATCTGGAGTTCTCCGGTAACAGGAGGTACTGAGAATATCACCATAGGCTCTGGCTATGGATTATCCAACTGTAACTGTAGTATGTACACGTTTAGACTCTATAATCGGGCATTATCCCGGGCTGAGGTTGAGCAAAATTACAGGAATCTGACATATGTTCCTACTGATGACATAACAATGATTAAAAGACTGGTGTACGGTGATGGTGGGCTACCCCGATATATGGGGTCATATGCAATTCAGCAGTCGGATTATGGTTTAAATGTATTGAATAATGATTTGAGTATCAATAGCTCCATAGGAACCCCATTTTACCAGGATAACAACAGTGAATTGACTAATTGTTCCCTTGTAGAATCTACAATTAATGGTATTTGCTGGAAAAATTGCTATGCTCCCGGGTCAAGTGCGGTTTTAACATACACAGGAGAGAACCGGAGTGTTCAGGATACCTGTTTCTTATCCAATGACTCTTTTAATCTCAACCATTCGGTTACGTATCTGGCCCAAACTCAGGTTACTAAAGACGGTGTGCCTGTAAATGGCAGCAGAGCATATGAATTCTATGGAGACGGCCTGAACACGGTTAATAGAAAAGACGTTATGCTGTACACAGACAATGCAGAGGAACAAACCAATTTACTGATTGTACCGAAGTCTGATGATAGTACAACAGGTGAAGAAATACGTTTAAACTACCAGACCAGAAATGCCAGCGTCACAAGGTCTAGTTTACTGGATCTTCCCCTTTCTTCACCTCAATTAACTCCTATGCCTGTTCCTTCTGGATATCTGGGTGCTTTAATTTTTGCAGAACATGCAGATTATACAGATCATGATTCACTGCGGACTGTTATGTATGGAACCAATGACACAGGCGATCCTACTTACGGAAAAAAGGGCTTTATCGGTCATAATCTGACAGCAACCTGGTCGGTGTTTGCGGTTTCATCAGATGGTGGGGAGGGACTGGACAGTCCAGAATTGAAATCTATAGTTGATGATATGTATGCTCACGGTTTTGAGATAACACCACATAGCTTGGGAGCAAGTGGGGAAGACTATCCTGATCGTGCAATGGCAGAAACTTATCTGCCCTGGTATGTTACAAATTATTCGTGCCGGAATTGGATAGATCATGGTCTGGGTAACGGCAAAAGAAACATTGGATTGAAGAGCTGTGGATGGGATCCTACGAGCCCGCATTACGTTATGGATTTGTTCCAGCAGTACAATTTGCCATATGCCTGGGCCTATATCGACGTACCAATCGATGAAGACATCGGTACATCCAAGATTAACTCGGTTGGGTTGCCTGTTGATATCGTTTGGCAAAACACGAATCTGGCACTTAATAATAGTACCCCTCTTTATCAGTGGAAGTCAGGCTTTTCAGGAAAAGGATCATCGCTTACCTACTATACTGATGATACAATTGATGACATGCTTTCAACTTATGGAGTAAGTATATGGCATGATTACTGGCCTGACAATTCGTCACTTCCGGGTGAGGAATCATATAACTATTATTATGATAAAACCGGCCACACAATCAATACAACTTTTGACGGTTTACTGAGTAATATTTCAGCCCAGAAGCAAGCTCGTAAGCTCTGGAATCCAACAGTATCTCAGTATATCAATTACTGGATTGCTGCGAGCAATGTAGAAGTGAGGTGCACAGGAGCTAATACTTACACTGTTGTGAACCACAATCCTGGCACAGTAGATGGCTTTTCTATGAGAGTTGAGGGAGCTTACTCTCCGAAACTTGATGGTGTGGCACTGAATACAAAAACCACTGGAGTGGATACGATTTTCTGGATGGATCTGTCAACTGGTATGCATACTATTACACTGGAGGCCTGAAGATGAAGAAATTAATAATAATATTAGCACTGGTTGGTGCGCTTTCCCTTGTCTCAATTGCTTCAGCTCAATTTTCATCTCTGCAGACATGGGGTTCATTTGGAAATGATGCAGGGCAATTTTACGGCATGAGTGGAATTGCCACTGATACTTCTGGCAATGTCTATGTAGCTGAGCTTGATAACCGGGTACAGAAATTCAACGGAAATGGTGAATATCTCACAGAATTCAATATACCTGCTAGAGATATTGCAATCGATTCAGCTGGAAATATCTATGCGACTGTGAATGACTCAATCCAGAAATTCAATTCAGCCGGGACTCTCTTAAATACCTGGGGCAGCACTGGAACTGAAAATGGGTATTTTAATTTCCCTACTGGAATTGCATTAGATTCTTCAGGGAATATATATGTTTCAGATATGAAAAATAACAGGATTCAGAAACTAGGTTCTTCAGGTAACTATTTAACGAGCTGGGGTACGCTGGGATCGGGCAATGGAAATCTGAAATCGCCAGCTGGGATTACTGTAAGTGGAAATTATGTATATGTTGCTGATATGGGCAATTATAGGGTACAGAAGTTTGATTTAGATGGAAATTATGTCTCAAGTTTAGGTAGCAAAGGAACTGATAACACTCAATTTAATAGCAGTATAGCAGTTGCGAATAGTTCATCTGGAAATATTTATGTAGCTGACTACTACAACGACAGGGTAATTGAGTATGACAGTAACTTTGGTTATTTAGATCAATCTAATGGACTTAGCTACCCAACTGCACTGGTCGTAGCCAATGACAATTTATATGTTCTTGGTTCAGGGGACTATCAGGTGTATCAATATAACGATAATATACATGCAAACTTTACCGCTAATGTTACCAGCGGTTTTGCTCCTCTAACTGTCCAGTTTACTGATTTGTCCGCAAATGCAGATACGATAGCCTGGGACTTTGAAAATAATGGAGCTATTGACTCTGAAGAAAGTAATCCAATTCATGAGTTCACAACTCCTGGAAACTATACAGTTAATCTGACAGCAAGCAATGCAAATGGTACAGATTCAGCATTAGTTACAATCAATGTTTTTGAGAATGTAATTTTCCCAGGTTACACTAACCCACCAACGGACTTGGACCATAATGGTCTCTGTGAAGATATCAATGGAAATGGAATAGTGGACTTTGATGATGTAGTGGCATACTACGCTAACATGGATTGGATGACAGCAAATGCTCCTGTTGTTCTTTTTGATTATAATAATAACAATATCATTGATTTTGATGATATTGTAAAACTTTATAATTTAATTTAAGCAGATAGAAACTATGAATAAGCTGTATAAAGTTTCAATCTTTTTAATCTTTTTTTTGGATTGAAGGTATAATGAGCATTGGCAGTAAACAACATTTTGTTTGATCCTTAAACAGTTCAGATGGACATGGTTTCTTCCCAGGAAGTCCAGATTGTACTGGATGAGGTTTCTTATGGAATAGCAGGTTTTAATATCAACCTACATTCCTTACTTTTTTTACAAATGCTATTTTTTGTATTTTTCTTTATCAGTTTTAGGATTTTAATGCTTTTTTCATCCAGATTTAATATTTTCTTTATTTTCTTTTTATCCGATATCTTTTGGTTTTTAGAACCTTTGACCTTCTTGTTGACTCTTCTCTGCAAGCATTTTAGTGAGAGAAGTTTCCAAGAGCTTAAAACTCTCGATTTTTATTCAGTAGTAAGAATAGCAAACGTCATTATCTATCTTTTTTAAAAGTAGCCTCATTATGAAATTTACTCGATCTGGTTAAAATGCACATTTTTGTCTACTGATACCATTACAACAATATGAAAAAATTTAAATAGTGTACATGTTTATTACTATTAATATTACTCCCCAAAAGTAATAAAATATTATGAATGTATCGGGGACGAACATGAGAAAAATATCAATACAAAAAACAAGGGAACACAGTCTGGGGTGCAAATATTTTTACTGCAAAATCCGACGAATTTCTCAAAGCCGTAAGTTTCTATACAACAGACTCAAGCTGCAACTACGATATTTATATTAATCCGGTGTCGGGTTCCACAAATCAAAACGATCAGTTTTTTTCCAAGAATGGATTAGCTTTAGTCGCAGGCTATTACACAATTCCCCTTGATTCTGATTAACGATTTGATTGATTTTGATGATGTTATATGACTTTATAACATAATTCATGGAGAAAAATACATGAATAAGCTGTATAGTGTTTTAATCTTTCTAGTTTTTTTTGGACTAGGGATACCATGTGCATCGGCAGCAAACATCACGTCGTTTATTCCTCAAACGGTTGAGATGGACATGGGTCTTTCCCATAATGTCGAGATTCTGAAGGATAAAGTTTCTGATGGAACGTTAGGTTTCAATGCCATGTTCTCTGTTTTAGATTCGGAAGTTGTTGAAATAAACACGGGATCAGTTCTTCCTGTAGCAAACTTCAGTACTAATGTCAGTGAAGGCTATGCTCCTTTAGTTGTCCAGTTTACGAATCTGTCCGCAAATGCTGAATCGGTATCCTGGGACTTTGAAAACGATGGAGTTACTGACACTGATGAAAGTAATCCAATTCATGAGTTTACAACTCCTGGAAACTACACAGTTAATCTGACAGCAAGCAATGCAAACGGTACAAATTCAAAATTAGATACAATAACTGTTACTGAGAAGCCTGAACCAGTTCTTCCTGTAGCAAACTTCAGTACTAATGTCAGTGAAGGCTATGCTCCTTTAGTTGTCCAGTTTAACGACAGTTCGAAAAATACAACTGGATGGCATTGGGATTTTGGCGATGGAGCTAACTCAACCGAGAAAAATCCAACGCATATTTACACAGTAGCAGGAACTTATACTGTAAATCTAACAGCTAGCAATGAATACGGCACGAATTCAACGTTAGTTATAATCAACGTTTTTGAGAATATGCCTTTCCCAGGTTACACTAACCCGCCAAAAGATTCCGACAATGATGGTTTCTATGAGGACATCAATGGAGACGGAAACGTGGGTTTTGATGATGTGGTGGCATACTATACTAACATGTATTGGATGAAAGCAAATGTTCCTGTTGCTCTTTTTGATTATAATAATAACAATATCATTGATTTTGATGATGTTGTAACACTTTATAAGATATTTAAGGACGGATGAATCTATGAATAAGCTGTATAGAGTTTTAGTCTTTCTGGTCTTTTTCGGACTAGGGGTACCATGTGCATCGGCAGCGAACACCACGTCGTTTATTCCTCAAACAGTTCAGATGGACATGGGTTCTTCCCAGGAAGTCCAGATTGTAATGGATGAAGTTCCTGCTGGACTGGCAGGTTTCAATGTTACAATTTCAGTTTCGGATCCGGATATTGCGGAAATAACTGCGGTTTCGTTCCCTAGTTGGAACTCGATACCAGAGAACTCCACAGTTCCTTCGAGTTCAGTTTTGATAAAAGGTGTTGACCTTGGGGAAAAAGTTAACCCCAACGACGTCAATGTTTCGCTTGGAAACATTACTGTAACCGGGAAACAGGCAGGTACTGCAGGTCTAAACATACAGCCAGAATTGATAACTGCTGATGGTGGCAGTACGATAAATTCAGTTATAAACCCAGGTGAAATAAATGTATTAGATACAGAATCTCCTGTCATTAATTCTGTTGATCTCAATGACAGTAAGCCTAAGACTGGTGACTCTATCCTTGTAACTGTTGATACAACTGATAATGTTGGAGTTAGCAGCGTAAAGGCAAATGATGTTTCACTTGTTCATCAGGGTGGAAATATCTGGAATGGAAGCATTGTAGCACTTGAAGGTACTAATTATGTAAATGTATCCTCTGCGGATGCAGCAGGTAATGTCGCCTGGAACAATTCTACTTCATATAAAGCTACAGGACAAGATAAAGTATCTCCTGTCATTAATTCCATCAGCCTCAACAAGAGTACACCTTATACTGGTGATTTCATTCTTGTGACTGTTGATACAACTGACAATGTTGAAGTCAATGAGGTAAAAGCAAATGATGTTTCACTTGTTCATCAGAGTGGAAATATCTGGAATGGAAGCATTACAGCAGTTGAAGGTACTCATTTTGTAAATGTATCCTCTGCAGATGCAGCAGGTAATGTTGCCTGGAAAAATGATACTTCCTATACAGCTACAACACCAGAACTACCAGATACAGAATTTCCTGTAATTAATTCTGTTAGTCTCAATAATAATACACCTAACACTGGTGGTTCTATCCTTGTGACTGTTGATACAACTGACAACGTTGGAGTTAGCAGTGTAAAGGCAAATGATGTTTCACTTGTTCATCAAAGTGGAAATATCTGGAATGGAAGCATTACAGCATCTGAAGGTGCTCATTCTGTAAATGTGTCCTCTGAGGATGCAGCAGGTCATGTTGCCTGGAACAATGATACTTCCTACACAGCTACAACACCAGGACTACCAGATACAGAATTTCCTGTAATTAATTCTGTTAGTCTCAATGATAATACACCTAACACTGGTGGTTCTATCCTTGTGACTGTTGATACAACTGACAACGTTGAAGTTAGCAGTGTAAAGGCAAACGATGTTTCATTTGATTCTCATAGTGGAAATATCTGGAGTGGAAGCATTGTAGCAGTTGAAGGTACTCATTCTGTAAATGTGTCCTCTGAGGATGCAGCAGGTCATGTTACTTGGGACAATGATACTTCCTATACAGCTACGGCACCAGATCCAACAAACAGTGAAGGTGAGCTTCAACTCTGGGCATTTGATGCAAGCAAAGTAAGCGAACTTCCAGACAACATTTACACAGCTAATCCAATTAATTCTACCTCAAACGTGAGTCTTGCGTACAATTCTACATTAGGGTCCATTGACTCTAGCTGTTGGTATGATGATGGTGGGGAAACTTATATCACAGGTGCGTATCCTGCTGTTAACGAAAACCTGACATTTACAATGGGAGTTGACTCCAGTTCAGAATGGTCATACGGGTACATCCATACTTCAGTTGCCTATGTTGGTGTCAGACATGCTTTAGATGGCAGTTATTGGATAAAGTCTTACTGGACAAGCGATGACGGAAGTCAGTTAAACTCTAGTTTCCAGATTCCTGCAAGCTCAGTTGTCAACAATAGAGTTACGGTTAGTATCCACAGTTATGACTCAAACCGTACGAATGTCGTTACGGCTGGGCCTGGAATGTCCGTCACCACTCCTTATACAACAGAGACAACACGAAAACTACCCTATACAAACGTGATTCAGCCTTTGATTTATCTGGAATTTTGGGCAGATGGTGCAGACGGTTGGGTTAATGTGCACCTCTACAACATAACTCAATCGATTCCAAGAGACACTATTACGCCATACGCGCGAAATGATATAATGGCATTTGGTTTTGACTATCCGAATGTTGCAAATAACCAGAATGGTACAGATCTCTTAATTTCTCATAATCAAACTGCAAGTGTCTATGTTTCTGAGGCTAATCTGATAAACTCTGATGATATCGATTATGATAACAGTCTGTTTGCTAATGGGTTTAAGGGATGTATACACTTCCATCCTGGACTTGCATCTGAGTCTCTCGAAGAAGCTGAAAACACGGTAGACACCCAAACTGCGCTTATGGAGGAAAAATTAGGTTTAACACCGGCTTCATGGAGTTCTACTGAGAATAACGATAATGTAACACATGCGATTTATGCATACAACAAGTATGGATCGCTGTACAGAAATGGTCCAATGGGTATGGACTTTATCCCTAATGTTAATACCCTTTCGAACGAGACATGGGACTGGTGGTCAGTGAGTTCAGAACACGGTGCAATCTCTCCATGCTTTACACATGAGACAGATAATTACCCAGCGGTTCAGTACTCAATAGATCCAGATTTATTCAAGACTTTTGTGCTTAATCTGAATTCAAACGGTATTGACCTGGTTGATTTCTCAAAATGGTATTATAGTTCAATGGCACAGACTGCCATTACTGATGTTTTGCAATCTGATGAGAATAATCTAAAGTTCCAGCTAAACACAAGTGGTGGGTATTCAGTTAATATAAATGTGCAGACTATGATTTCTCCTTCGAGCCTGGATTTTGATGGTGTGTCGGTACCATTTAATCAGACATCTGACGGCATTCAGTTCATGGATAGCATCATCCAAGCTGCTCCCCATCTCATATAGGGAATTTTGTTTGTGAAAACCCGGTTTTTCTGGTAGAAAAAGTATCCAGAGTTATCC
>JGI20225J14565_1000138_pt1 | contig 15463 bp, 8 predicted proteins | sample BioMet4_FD_14565 | JGI IMG/M metagenome (IMG submission 14565) | reverse complement strand
CATGGTTGAGTAATCTTTATAATAAAATATTTTTTGGAGATTTAGTGGCACGTTATCAGATTAGAAATGATTTTGCATTGCGCATTCTTGTAAAAAAGTTGGCGGAAAGCGTTAAACAGCCATCTTCGTATAATCGACTGAAAAATATCGTTTCTTCCACTGGAACGAAAGTAAGTGCAGATACTATTATAGATTATGTGAAGTATATGAATGATTCATGGCTAATATTGCCTGTTGAAAATATTGAAGCAGCTTTGGCTGATCGAGAATCGAATAAAAAATATTATTTCATTGATAACGGTATTCTTAATTTGTTTTTGTTGGATCCTAACACTTCGCTTCTTGAAAATATGGTAGCGATAGCCTTAAGAAAGAAATATGGCGAGAGAGTTTACTATTATAATAATATTATCGAAGTCGATTTTTATGTGCCTGAGGAAGAATTGGCTATACAGGTGTCTTATTCGTTGAATAATGCAGAAACGAAACAAAGAGAGACGAGTGCTTTGCTGAAGTTATCGAATAGGTTTCCTATTAAAGAAATGAAGATAGTGACTAAAGATGAGGAAGATTCGATAGAGATGGAAGGACATATAATAAATGTGGTACCGTTATGGAAGTGGCTATTTCTAAACGCCGTTTAAATAGGTTTTAAAAGTGCTTTAAAAAGATTGTAAGAATAAATTTGTATATTTGCCCGAAGCTAGACTATTGAAAGACTGTTTACTTTTGTGTTTAGCCTTATGAAGTAAGTTATTTGTGAATGATGCCGACGATAGAACAGTTTAATGATATATATACAAAGTACTATCTGAAGCTATCTCGTTTTGCAATGTTCTATGTCCGCAATGATCAGGTTGCCGAAGATATCGCTTCTGAATCGATGATCAAATTGTGGGAGACGATGGCAAAAGAGACGGTCGAGAAGCCGTTGCCTCTTTTGCTTACTATTATGAAACACAAATCACTGGATTATCTCAAGCAACAAACTTCTGCTGAAGCTATTGCCGAAAATATGGCTGAGTGGCAGCAACAGGAATTGGATATTCGTATTTCAACGCTCGAAGCTTGTAATCCGGATAATATTTTTTCAGAAGAGATCCGTGCAATCCTTGCAAAGACATTGCAGGAACTGCCTCCGCAAACCCGTAAAGTATTTATGATGAGTCGTTATGAACAAATGTCCGGGAAAGAGATTGCCGAAGCCTTGAATATCACCGTAAAAGGGGTGGATTATCATATTGCCAAAGCTTTGAAAGCACTTCGTATCTCTTTGAAAGACTATCTGCCGTTGTTCTATTTCTTGTTTATACAGGGATAGATCTAAGTTCAAAAGTTTAAAGTATGCTTTAAACTTTTATATAAAGTGGTGGAAGTTTAAAGTATAGTTTAAACTTTTTGTTTTGAGTCAGAAAAAAATCCGGATTTTCACTAGTGAACTTCTTTTGGCTATCGTCTTATATATGTAAAGCAGAAAAATATGGACGATAAACTATTGCAATTATATTTTGAAGGCCGTGCGACAGAGGAACAATCGCGTGACGTCACTGCATGGCTGAAAGCGGATGAGGCGAACATGAAGCATTATCAGCAGCTGTGTCGTTTGTATGAACTCTGTTTCTGGCAAGAAAAGCCAAAAGCGGTTGTAGCAACATTGGACGAAAAACACAGGCAGAAAAATCTCTGGTGGGAGATCTGCAAGATTGCAGCTGTTTTTATATTGGGTTTTGCTCTGAATTACTTTCTGAATCCTGCCAATCGTCCGGAGAAGATAATCATGCAGACGATGCATGTTCCTGCAGGGCAAAATGCTTGGCTGACATTAGCCGATGGTTCTAAAGTATGGCTGAATGCAGGAAGTACACTTACATTCCCTAATCGTTTCGTCAAAAATACAAGGCGCGTTTCTCTCGAAGGCGAAGGCTACTTTGAAGTTCAAGCGAACAAGAAGAAGCCATTCATTGTATCCGCAAAGTCGTATGAAATTATGGCGCTTGGAACAGCATTCAATGTCAATGCCTATAAACAGTCCAAAGGATTTGAAACCGCGCTAATAAGAGGTAAAGTTGAGATATCAAATAAGATGACCAATCATATTACTACTCTTGCACCTAATAATCGTGCAGTACTTGTCAACGACGAACTATCTGTCGTCCCAATCGAAAATGCAAACTATTTTCTATGGCGTGAAGGCATCATCTATTTTGATGAACCAATGGCAGTTGTGCTCAAAAAGCTGGAACTGTATTTTGATGTAAATATTCAAATTAACAATAAGTCTATTCTGCAAAACAAACTCAATTGTACAGGTAAGTTCCGCACTAGGGATGGATTGGATCATATTTTGCAAGTTTTGCAGTTAACAGGTCATTTTAAATATTATAAGGATGATGAAGAAAACATGGTGACTATTAACTAATGAATATTATTAATCAATTAAATATGAATTGCCTATGAAACACACATAACAAAGAAACAAAAACCGGTAAACGTTGGCCCGTCTACCGGTTAGAGGGTTAAAAACCCCGACATGAGAACATTATCGAAGTATTAACTAACTATTAAATGCAAAAATATGAATTTTATTTTGTACGGGCAAGTTATGTCCGAATTTAAACATACATTTCGTATCATGAAAATTACATTGATCTCATTATTTGCTTGCATTTGTACACTTTTTGCGACCGAAGCGGATTCGCAAAACGCAAGAGTGTCCATTCATGTTAATGGTTTCACCATTCAGAAAGTAATTAATGAAATAGAAAAGCAAACCGATTATCTTTTCGTTTATGACAAAAATGTAGTGAACGTAAAACGAAAAGTAAATGTGGATGCTAAAGAAGAAAGTGTATCAGAAGTTCTGAGCAAAATTTTTGAAAACACTAATGTGGCTTATAGAGTTTTAGGTAAGAACATTACATTGATTGTTCGCCAGGAAAAAACAAGTGAATTAGTTGCTCAACCACAGCAAAAGCAAAAACGAATTTCCGGTATTGTTGTTGATGCTAATGGTCAACCGATTATTGGTGCAAATGTGGTAGAGAAAGGAACAACAAACGGCATTATCACGGATGTGGATGGTAAATTTACTCTTAATGCATCATCATCGTCAGTCCTTCAGATATCTTATCTTGGATATCTTACCCAAGAAATATCTATTGGCAATAAGAGTGATTTTACAGTAAAATTGTATGAAGATACCCAGAAGTTAGATGAAGTTGTTGTTGTCGGTTTTGGTTCTGCAAAAAGAAGAGATTTGGTTGGTTCGGTATCCAAAGTTAAATCAGATCAAATAGATAAAATGCCGGTAACTAATGTCGCAGAATCATTACAAGGTATGGCCAGTGGTTTAATGGTTATGAATAAATCCGGTAATCCGGGATCAGCTCCATCTATTATAGTGAGAGGTATTAATTCTATTAGCTTAAGCTCTGATCCATTATGGGTAATTGATGGCGTTGCTATTCAGTCAGGAACAACCGGAGCAATGACCGATGGAGGAGTAGCACCTATATCGGCAATATCTATGTTGAATCCGAATGATATAGAATCTATTGAAGTATTAAAAGATGCTTCTGCAACGGCCATTTATGGTAGTAGAGCTTCTTCAGGTGTTATTCTTGTCACTACAAAATCAAATAAAAATAAACTTACGGGTATATCAATGAACTATGATGGTGGAGTATCCTATTTGCCGATTAATCAATGGGATTATTTTGCAGATTCAAAAACATGGTGGCAGATAGAAGATTTAGCATATAAAAATGCAGGGTTAGTTACTCCAACTCCTCAAAATATTATAGCTGGTAATTTCTACGGAGATAATCCACAGATGAACCGGGAAGAAGCAGAAGCTACCAATACAAATATGGCAAAAGAAATGACTCGTACAGCATTGTTTCATCAAATTAGTTTAACTGCAAATAAGGGTTTTGAGTCTGGAGGAATGATATTCTCAGCAAATTATAGAAATGAAGAAAGTGTTATGCGAGGTAATAAATTTGAGCGTTTTACTACTCGTTATAATGTTAATTTCAAGCCTATAAAAAGTATAGATATGGGTTTAACTTCTAATTTGATGTATATTAATTCTGATGGAGTAACCTCTTCTACTTCTATAAGTAAAAATGGATATGGATGGGGAAATTTATTGGCTATGTGCCCTTGGTTTAAAGTCTATGATTCAAATTCGTCAACAGGATATTGGGCTACTCAGTCAGGTTATAATCCGAGAATATTTAGTGATCCGGATCTTTATGTTAATAATGTGAAGAATTATCGAACAATTAGTAATGCATATTTACTTTGGACTACACCTATAAGTGGATTATCAGTTCGTGCTGACGCAGGAATTGATCTTTCCATTATGAAAAATTCAAATTGGATATCGGCTTATTTAAATAAGATGCAATTTCAAAATCAAGCATATGGTTTGTCAAGGTATCAGTCTAGATTTACATGGGATGCTTATTCCACATATGACAAAACCTTTGGTAAAAATTATATGAATTTTACTATTGGTGTTGAGGCAAATAATTTTTGGAGTTACTATCAATATATGAATGCTGCTGATTCTCAAACCAAATATCCTGAACTTAGAAATCCTTTGACTATGAAAGAAATGGCAGATTATCAAGATGGCGAAAGTTATTTGTTCGGAATGTTTGCGCGTGGAACATATAAGTTTGCAGATAAATACATTATAAATGCAAGTGTCCGACGCGATGGGATTTCCGCTTTTAGTTCTGCAAATAGGTGGGCTAATTTTTATGCAATTGGAGCGGGATGGATTTTGTCAGAGGAACCATTCCTTAAAAATATTAAATCAATTAGTCTATTGAAACTTAGAGCCAGTTACGGAACAACAGGGAATACGAATGTGTCAAATAATATGACCATATTACAATGGGGGTTAGATTCTAATGGTATTTTTGGTAATAATACTATTCCTGGAGCTACAACAGTTGGTCCTATAGGTACTTCAAATTTAAAATGGGAAACTACTTCTAATTTTGATGCTGGAATTGATTATGGATTTTTTAATAATAGAATAAATGGATCTTTTGCATTTTATCAACAGAAAGTTAGTGATTTGATACTTCTTGCACAACTGGCTCCATCAACTGGCTATAATACAAATGCTATATATCAAAATGTAGGCGATTTAAAAAATTGGGGATTTGAATTAAACATATCTTCAATCAATATTTCTAATAAGTCATTTACATGGAAGACAGATTTTAATATAAGTACGAATCATAATAAAATAACACGATTAACAGATCGAGAAAAATTGCAAGGAAGTGTTTATGGTTCTTTGGGTAATGTAGGTCAATTATTTATACGTAAAGAAGGAGAAGCCCTAGGCACATATTGGTTAGCCAACTGTGCAGGTGTTGATGCTGAAAAAGGTATTTATGTAATGGAAGAAAGAGATAAAGATACATGGAACAAAGATGGTAATACTGTATCAACAGGAAATTTAATTCCAATGAATGATAATAATATTTTGCAAAATCAAATGATACAGAGTGGTAAAACTCCAAATCCGACATTTTACGGTGGACTTACTAACACAATTACATATAAAAAGTGGGATTGTATTATTCAGTTAAATTATGCAGGGGGAAATTGGTATCCTAATGAGGTCTTAGAGAACTCTTCACGTATAGCATCTACTTCAAATTCATTTAATGAATATAAGAATCTAATTGAAGAATCTTGGACTACGCCAGGCGATGTGAAGAAATTTCCTCAGATTACGGCGGTATATCATTATGATAATAATGGAAAACCTTCTACTGCTGGAACAGGATTTGGAACTAGATATGGAAATACGACGCGTTTTCTGGAAAGAGCAGATTATGTACGATTGAAAAATCTTCAAATTGGATATACATTTCCGAAATCTATTATTCCTGAAAAGTTTTTGCGTAGTTTCCGTATTTATGCAGGAATAAATAATCTATTTACAATTACTAATTATGGAGGCTTTGACCCTGAAGTATTGAGTATGTACTCTATGCCAACTAGCCGAGTTATTAATTTTGGATTATCAATAAAATTATAAGTTTATCATGAAAAAGTCAGTATTAAGCATTATATTTATCATCATTTTGATAATATTAGCCGCTTGTTCAGATTCTGCTTTTGAACTAAAACGGGCTCAAGAACCTCAATGGACAAGTACAGCTACATTAGAAGGCGGTCTTGTCTCTGCATATAAACATTATGAATGGGATGGAACAAGAGGTTTTCCTGAGTATTATGATTGGATTGGCTCGGGTTTTTTTAGAGTTAGGCAAGGCCTTACTCCAGCTCAGATACCTGCTTATTATAGACAATACAATTCATATACTAAAGAGTGTAATAATTGGTGGACATCTTATTATCAGGTTATAGGCCTTTGCAATTTGGCTATAAAATTAGATCAGGATGGAGGTGGGAATCCATTTCAATTAGATAAAAATGGAGATGATTATCAATCTAACTATCTCCGTCAAATAGGTGAGTATTATTTTTTGAGAGGTGCTTCCTATTACCAATTGGCAAGGGTTTTTATGCTTCCATATAATGGCAATAATACAAATTCTCAAAAATGGATTCCTTATATTTTACAACCATCGCAATCAATAGAAGATGTTCAATCTCAAAAGTTAGGAACAATTGAAGAAATTTATACCCAAGTCATTCAAGATCTTCAAAAGGCAAAGGAATATTTGCCTGAGAAGTTTAACTTAATAGGATGGACAACTAAAGCATCTGGGTATGAATGTGGTCGTGCAAATAAGTATGTTGCTTCGGCTTTGTTAGGCAAAATCTATTTTCATATGGGTAAATATGATTTGGCTAAAGAAGAATTTGATTATGTGATTGGATTGGGTGACGGTAATTTCCCATTATCTTCAAGCCCTTCTGATCCCTATGTAAATCAAGATTTATCAAAGGTGAGTTCAGAGGTGATATGGGAAATGAATACAGGTGATCCTACATTAAAATATGAGCAACATAATAATTATTGGTATCCAGCTAGGGAATATGGGAATCGGGCAAGAGATTATTCTTGTGGATCGTATTATGTAAATACAAAGGAGTCTGGTCAGAATAACACTGGTATTCAGATTTTCGGTAAAATGAACGTTTCTTTTAGCGCTCTGTCTAGAATGGGGTGGTTGAATATGTCTGATACAACACTTACAACTGCAGCAAAATCTGATTTAAGGTTAAACGGTGATTATACCAAAGTTTTTGTGAATTATGGACCATATAAAGCTAAAGTTAAAAAGGGAGATCCAGAATATATCACAAATATTAATGATGCGAATGGTAATAATAAAGATGTTTGGCCTGTTAATATTGTACTCGATAAATTTTTTAGAGGTCCAGTAGCTCCTTATGGTAAATTTTCAAAAGTACCGTATTTAAGGACACCAGAATTATTGTTAATGCGTGCTTGGATAAAGCAAAATAGTGGTGATAAGAATGGTGCCTGTGAAGATGCTAATCGAGTCTGGAACAGATCTAATCCTGGAAATCCTAATATATTTACTCCATCAAATATTAACACAGAGACAATCTTTGCAGAATATCTGAGGGAAATGATGGGAGAAGCATTTGTTACGACTTTTATGCAAGGAACTAAAATGACTATTCCTGCTGGCGAGGATGGAAATAAAGACGAAATCCCGTATCCTTATCCAAATATGTATTGGCCTATACCAACAGATGAAGTAAGTCAAAATCCAAATTATCAATAGCATAGTAATTATTAATTAGAATATAACATATCTAATAGTGTCTATTTTTAAGAAATGCTATAGTAAATAATATTTTGAATTGTACACTATTAGATATATAATGAACAACATATAAAAGAAATGAATCATAAATTGAATATAACAGCAATATTGCTGTTTCTAATGTCTGTATACTGTTCTGCTCAGGATTTATCAACCTATGAAAAGCGGAAACAGTATATCATTGATGGATTAAAGAATGTAAATTTAGTAGAGAGAGGAAAGTATGGATTGTCGAAAGCAAATGCTCGTTTACTAGTGAATCCGCATGATGCAGGAGCTTTGGATTATATAACCAATGTTTTAGAATTTAGAGGACAAAGTATGTTCGATTTTCCTGGCGTTGCGTTGGCTTTGTGTCGTTATTGGGACAGTTTCACACCAGAACAATTAAACAGAATAAAAACTCTACTTGAACCATTAGCCAAAGAAGATAAAATTGTTACGGTAGGATTCTTGGGCCATGGAACTGAAAATCATGCCACAATGGAATGGAGTGGAGGCTATTTGTTTGGTCAACAATTTCCTGATGCAAAGTGGGCAAATGGAATGAGTAGTGCTGATTTAATGAAACAGACGAAAGAATGGTTACGCACTGTGTTTAAGAATATTTATCGTAAAGGCTATTATGAATATTTATCGACCACCTATGAAATTGTCATGAATTATCCGATAGAAATTCTTTTTGAATGTGCAAAAGATAAACAAATGCGTGATATTGCAGAGGCTTTCTTGCTTTATAAATGGGCACTTATATCTTTGAATCAGTACGAAGGAACTACATTGGCTCCATTTGAAAGAATGAATACGCAGCAAGATCATCATCCAGACGATTCCTATATTTCTGCATCTACTTATGGAAATTGGCTTTTATGGGGTTGGGGACCTGCCACCTCTAATATGAAACAAACCGATTTTGCTTTGTGTGGTGATGCCAATTATAGTATATATACAGCACTTGCAAATAAGCCAGATGATATTTTTTTCAGGTTAGCTTCAACAAAAACACCATATATACTTAAATCAAGGACATCTTCATTTGGAAAATATGGAAGTGGTACTCCGTATAGAATGATGAGAAACATTTATAAGACAAAAGATTATGCTATAGGAACAGGTAATTTTAGATGGGTTCCTACTGGAGATTATGCTGATTATGATGCAGATGGGTTTATTATTACTTGGAGTAGTCCAAATAGATTCAATTATATAAGTTGTTTTTCTCCTTTTTGGAGCAGTGACGGAGATATTCCTGAAAGAACTCCTGATACTTGGTTTAAAGGGACTAATTCTCCATTCCAACAAACAGCACACAATAAAAGTACTGTTATTACTTTATTTGATATTCCAGATAAGGAACCATCTATAGGAATGCTTGATCCTGAAAAATGGACATGGAGAGATGGACATGCTAATAATTTATTGAAGCGTGCGATGTTTAGATTTCCTAAAACAGTAGATGAATTTTCAGAAGAAAGTGGTTGGATTTTTCTTCGTGAAGGGAATACTTATATAGGAGTAAAGCCATTAAAGAAGTATTATATACAAAATGATCTTAAGGGAAAAGGCCTTGATGGTTTTACAATTGTGAAAAGTGATTTTGCTAAAACAGGCTTTATTTTTGAAGTAGGTTCTGTTGATGAATTTAAATCGTTCAAAAGATTTAAGGAGAAATTAAAGAAAAACAAAATCCTTGTTGATTGGAATAAAATGGATGTTAGTTATACTGATTCAAGAAAAGAGACACTCCGTATTCAATATCAGCCTGGTTTACCAATCTGTAAAGAGGATGAGCTGTCAAAAGAAATTCGTCAAAAAGGTGTTTCTGGTTTAGCCGAATCAATTCCTATTGTATGGGTTAATGGTCAGAAAGAAAAACCTTATCATGAATGGCCTCTTCTTGAAAGTCCATTTGCAAATTTGAAAGATAATGTGTTGACGATTGATGATGGGCAATCCAGAATTGTTGTAGATTGGCGAGGAGATTATCCTATTATTACACGTAAGTGATTAAATTGAGTATTCTATATAAATTTATAATCAAGGAAAATGGCAAAACAAATTTTTATATGTGCATTACTCTTTAATATTATTTTGTGCTCTGCGTCTCCTCAAAAACAGCAGAGTATTGAACAAAAAAATGTTGAGTGGTTAAATTTTAGAATGCCGAAGGTGAATGATTCATCATTGCCAAACGCATTATTAATTGGTGATTTTGTTACTGAACAATATGCTGGAGAAGTTGAAAGGCAGCTTGAGGGCAAAGTGAATGTAATGTGTTTGTCAACAAATAGGCCTATGTTAGGAAATGATATTGTATTAAATGAAATATTGATGTTAGTGCATCAATATAAATTTGATATAATGCATTTTTATAATGATATAAATGATTGTTCGTATTCTGTGGATGAATTTAAAAAAGAATTTTCGAAATTGTTTGAAGCAATTAAACAGAATGCTCCGCATGCAAAATATATTTGGGCAACAGCAGCTCCCAGATGGAAAATAGATGGAAAACAATATGCCGATAGTTTAAATGAAAGAATAATTGCCCGCAATCAAATTGTGAGAGATTATTTTAAGAGTATACCTGATGTGGAGATTAATGATTTGGCTTCTATGGTTAAACGTAATTCTGTATTTTATGGAACGGGAAAAGATATGTGCTTAAATGATATGGGAATTAAGGTCTTGGCTAATAGTGTTTCGGATAATATTCTTCAAGCAATCAATTCAGAAAGCAAATTAATATATTTTCCGAACGATTATTCTCCATTGGAAGTGGGTAAAAAGCTCGGATATCATTTCGTTACCAGTAAACACCAATTGCAGAAAACTTATTGGATTCATTATGCCGAGGTATGTACATGGCTTGGAGCATTACGTTATGCTAAAACTGTAAATGACAAAGACTTGATTCATGGTTTAAGAAATCGTTTTGACGTTTTAATAAATGATGAAAAGCAATATTTACCGATACAAAATCATGTAGATTTAAATATGTTTGGTTGTTTGCCTTTAGAACTTTATCAGATAACAAAGGACAAAAACTATTATAAATTGGGATTATCCTACGCTGATTCACAATGGGCTGTTCCTGACACACTCTCTGCTGAAGGGCGAGCTATTTCTAAAAAAGGATATACTTGGCAGACAAGAATGTGGATTGATGACATGGCTTTCAATGGCAATTGGCGTCCGGCTATGGAATTTATTTCAGAGGCATATAAAAATAATTCCTCTGTTCGCAGTGCTATTGAAGGCGAACGGAATATTCAAGGATTTTTTACGGCTTATTTGAGTATTAATAGCTATTATCTTTTGTCTCCGGAAGTTGAACTTAACCATGGCTATTGTGATATGTTTCTTCTACCGAATTTGCGTTATCCGGAAACGGCACATAGTTATATTATTGAACTCAAATATTTGTCCGTCAAGGATTATGATTCGCAAGCTGATAAACAATGGAACGAGGCCGTTGAACAGATTCATGGTTATGCTAAAGGGGAAAAAGTGTTTCAACTTTCTCATGGTACTAAACTCCATCTTTTGATTATTCAATTTAAAGGATGGGAAGTTGTACGTATGGAGGAAATAATATAAGGAAATTTATTTTTAAGATTATGCTTACAAGGAGGAACTTTATAAAGGCAACGGCGGCGGGCGGAGCATTGGTTTCGTTCGGGCAGTTTGCGGAAGCACATTCGGTGATGGAAAAGGTTGTGCCGGATGGATATTTGGCAATGGATGAGGCGTTTGCGGACGGGAAGGCTTTTGATGGAGGCCCGAAGTTCGTCGCTGAAGATGAGAGACGGATTCCAATCATTGCGGATGTAGATATCGTGGTTGTCGGAGGATCGTCGGCGGCAGTTGCGGCGGCGGTTGCGGCGAGTCGGAGTGGAAAGAGTGTCTTCTTGGTTGCGCCACTTTCGTATCTGGGCGAGGATATCTGCGGGTCGTTCCTTTATGATTTGCATAAGGATGAACAGCCGCTTACCGCTTTGGGACGGAAGGTTTATCTGGGAATGAAGGTACCGACACCGCTCTATGTGAAGACGGTTCTCGAAGATGAACTACTTGATAACCAGGTGAATTTTCTCTATAGCAGCTATGCGACGGATGTTCTGATTGATGAAGATAAGCAACCGTCGGGCGTTGTTATTGCAAACCGTTCCGGACGGCAGGCTATCCGTTGTAAAGCTATTATTGATGCCACTCATTCGGCACTTGTGTCGCAGATGCTCGGTTGTGCGTTTACGCCTTTTGAACCTGGCGACAAGACCTTCAATTATACGGTTGTCGGCAATACACCGAAGGAAGCGCCCGAAATTCAGAAATCTGAACTGTTGCCTTACAAGATCGCCATCAAAGAGTGCGAACTTCCGGTGACGCGCTACACTTTCGTACTTCCTGTAAAAGATAATACTTACGCGGCTATTCAGTCGGTTGAGCAGATCATCCGCGATAAGACTTGGGATCCCGATCAAGGTGACAGTTCTGATATTCTGGAGTATACGCCGTTTTGTTCGCTTGTCTCTGAAGAAGGATATCACGATCGTTTCACTTCGGTACGCGATATTCCACAGACGGCTTTTCGTCCTAAAGGAAATAAATATATATGGGTTTTGGGTGCAGCTGCCGATGTTGATCAAGAAACGGCTCGTTGTCTGATGCGTCCTGTCCAAGCAATGGCTTTGGGTGCGATGATGGGTGAATGGGCTGCGAATGAGATCGTTGATAGAAATATGCCCGGTGATGTTGCCGTCAAGTCTTCGTCTGAAAAAGCTTCAAACGGCGGTCGCGTCGGTGAGTTGTTAAATCCGTTGCGTCCGACCTTGTCAAAAGGTTTGGCTGTTTCCGAAAGTAATGCTTTACCTGTGCTTGGTTCGTATGATGTGATTGTGATGGGAGGTGGAACAGCCGGCGCTCCTGCCGGAATATCTGCCGCTCGACAAGGTGCTAAGACGTTGGTTATGGAGTATTTACATGGGTTGGGCGGATTGACGACACTCGGACTCATCGGCCGTTATTGGGATGGATTCCGTGGTGGATTCTCTGCCAAAGTGGATGAAGGTGAGCGTTCTATGGCTCCATTGGATCATCCGCGTCAACATAAAGACTGGCATGATGCGCACGTTTCTGACTGGAAACAGGAATGGTATCGCCGCGAGTTACGCAAAGCAGGCGCTGACTTGTGGTTTGGCGTTATGGGTTGCGGCGCGTTGGTGGAAAATAATCGTGTGAAGGGAATCGTTGTGGCTACTCCTTATGGTCGCGGCATTGTTCTTTCAAAAGTGATCATTGACAGCACCGGAAGTGCGGATATCGCTATTGCTGCCGGTGCTTCGTACGAATATTCGGGAAAGAACGTAGCGATGCAGGGCGCCGGACTTTCGCAGATGAAGCCGTGGGATTACTATAATAACAATGACTGGACGTTCATTGACGACACCGATATTCTGGATATCTCACGCGTATATGTTCAGGCAAAGAAGAAACAGGTTGGCAATTACGATATTGTGAAGTTGCCGCAGACGCGCGAACGCCGTCGTGTGGTTGGCGAATATACTATTTCTGTTTACGATGTGATGAATCATCGTCGCTATCATGATACGATTTCGTATCACAAAAGCTCTTTTGATACGCATGGGATGATTGTCGATCCGTACTTCATCCTTTCGCCGCCTGAGAAGCGCCATCGCATTTACGATGCCGATGTTCCGCTGCGTAGTCTGTTGCCCAAAGGACTGGAAGGAATCCTGGTGACCGGACTCGGAGCAAGTGCCGATCGTGATGCAATGCCGGTGATCCGCATGCAGTCATGTCTTCAGAATCAAGGATTTGCAGTTGGATATCTGGCTGCAGTGAGCGTGAAGGAACAGAAGTCGCTTCGCAGTGTCGATATGAAGAAGATTCAGAAATATTTGGTCAGTGTGGGCAATCTTCCTGATCGGGTTCTGAAGGATAAGGACTTCGGAGGTTATACGGCGAAGGAACTTCGTGAAGCAGCAAATACTGTTGCCAATAATTATCAAGGATTGGAAATATTGCTGACAAATCCTTTGCAAAGCAAGGGCTTAGTGGCAAATAAGATGACTGCCGGCAATCTCACTCCGGCAGCGAAACTGATTTATGCAAGCATTCTCTGTATGCTGGGTGAACGTACTTATGCTTCGGTCCTGGCGGACGAGATACGGAAGAATAAGGTTTGGGACGAAGGATGGCATTACACCGGAATGGGGCAGTTCGGCATGTGCGTCAGTCGCATGGATGCTTTGATTATTGCGCTTGGCAAAGCCAAAGATGCATCGTTCTTGCCTGTGATCATGGAGAAGGCGCGTCTGTTGTCGCCCGACGATTATTTCTCGCATTTCCGTGCTGTGGCTGTTGCTATGGAAACGATTGGCGATGAGGCTGCTGTACCGATATTGACAGAGATGTTGATGATGCCCGGAATGCGTTTCCATGCGATGGACTCTTATCAGGATGCGCGTCGGAAGACGGTTCCAGGTAACGAGGATGTGTCAGTGCGTAATGCCGAACTGAAGGAACTTTACCTCGCTCGCGCACTCTATCGTTGCGGCGACAAAAAGCAATTGGGAAAGACGATTCTGCAACATTATGCCAATGGTTTGCAAGGCCATTATGCGCATTATGCGGAAACGGCATTGAAGGGTTGACAAAATATAATCTTTACTGAAAAGTTCTGGTAATAGATAAAAATTCGATAGGATTATATTGATCAATTAGTTCTTTATAATCCTAACAAAAAAAGTATATACTTTTGACGGAAAAGTATATACTTATGCACCCCAAAAGTATATACTTTCGATGTGTAAAAGTATATACTTTCGTACCCTAAAAGTATATACTTTTTGTAGTTGATTTCATTACTTTGCTCTGGGAGCCAAGATAAGCTGCGTCTCGGTATAAAAAATGAACAAGTTCATTTTGTTCTGCGCTCGACTTGCATTATCTTTGCCGGTCGATGGGAAAAGAGTTATCACATTTCAAGAATTGTCCGGTGACATATTCGGAACTGGAAGCGTTTTATACTTCGAGTTATGCGGCGCCTCGACATAAAGTGGCGCAAGAAGAACAGAATGGCGAACTGATTCGTCTGAAGAAAGGTTTGTATGTTGTCTCACCGGAAGTATCAAGTATGCCTTTTTCGCTGGAATTGATTGCCAACCATTTATACGAACCTTCGTATGTCACTGCAGAATCGGCGCTCTATTACTACGGTCTGATTCCGACAAAACCGCGCATCGTACGTTCGATGACTTTGAAGCATACGCGTGTATTTGAAACGCCTGTTAGTCAATTTGCCTTTTTCATCACCTCGCCCGAATATTTCCCTTTGTCCATTGATGAAGTGAAAGTCAATGGTTCGCTTTGTCGCATTGCTTCGCCCGAGAAAGCATTATGCGATTTGATTATCCTGACTAAACATCTTCGTCCTCGTTCATTGAAACAGATGAGTTCATTCCTGATTGACGATTTGCATATCGATATCGCCCGTTTCTTTCAATTCGATGCTTCTTCCATCCGCCGCATAGCATCCATCAGCATGGGTAAAGATGCAGAATGGTTGCTTATGCTTAACCAATGAAACATCTGAATTCAACAGTGCAAAGACAGGTGGTGATGGTGCATTGATCTTCAAT
>JGI20225J14565_1000135_pt1 | contig 15562 bp, 15 predicted proteins | sample BioMet4_FD_14565 | JGI IMG/M metagenome (IMG submission 14565) | reverse complement strand
GAGTCTTGCTGTATTCCTTTCCCCATAGTTTAATAATCTCATCTTTGCTGGTATTTATCGCAAGTGATGAGAGGTTAACTGAGTCGGTACGCATGTATGTGATGCGTCCATTCTCATACAAGTGCTGTGCTACCATCATTGTCTGACTTACGGTGAATCCCAGTTTTCTTGCTGCTTCCTGCTGCAATGTTGATGTAGTGAAAGGAGGTGCTGGGGTGCGGTGTAAAGGTTTCTTTGCTATAGATGACACTGTGAATTTTGCATCCTTGCATTTCTCAAGGAAAGCAACTGCTTCTTCGTGTGTTTTGAATCGTGTGTCCAATTCTGTTTTCACTTCACTGATGTTTCCATTCGGATTCGTGATAGTTAGAATTGCATTTATGCGATAGTACGGTTCGCTCTTAAAAGCCTGTATCTCGCGCTCGCGCTCAACGATAAGTCTTACAGCAACGCTCTGTACTCGTCCTGCGCTTAGAGCTGGTTTAACTTTTCTCCATAATACCGGTGATAGTTTAAATCCCACAAGGCGGTCAAGCACGCGGCGTGCCTGTTGGGCGTTTACAAGATTCATGTTATGCTTTGCAAAAGTACTGTAAATCGGCAGAAATACAAAAAATATATTCATTTTTTATTTCTAAATTCTCTATTTTGTAACTCTGAACCAATCTACATCTATCCATCCGCGGTTGTTCTTTCCCTCAGGTTCCTTGCTCACGAATCCTATTTTTGCACCTATCCATTTACCTTCTTTCATTGTGAATATATTGCCAACATCGTGGAAATTCTTTCCGTCTGCACTCCATGCAAACTGACATTTTCCAGCGTTCACGCTCATTCTCATGTATATGTCTTCGTGTATTGCTGGCTGATAGTCTATTTTATCCTTTGCCGTTGCGTCAAGAGTTGCGATAATCTTACAGTCTTCGGCTGTTTCTTTGTCGGCGTTTTTGCATGTTATCTGTTGCAGTTGGAACTTGTCGCCAACACGTTTTACCACAAGTGCTGAATAGTCAAGTCCCATCATGATGATTCCTCCCATTTGGTTCTCGTTCTTTGCAGTTAGTCGCAACTTAGCAGTAGCCGTGAACTTATCTGCTGGAGTTTTTTGTAATAATAGGTTAGGAGTGTGCCATATAGTCTGGTTGCTTTTATCATTGTATATTCTGAACACTCCAAAACTAGTAGGCATTCCAAATACGTCCTTATAGTTTGCGTGCCATTGCCATTGTTGCCCCATGATAGGAGAATTGAACTCATCACTTTCCTGTGGATTTACGATGATGTTGCAATCTGATTTTGGCTTACGGAATTTTTCGTATGGAGTACCGTTCCTTCCCATGATTGGCCAACCTGTCGACCAGTCTACTGGTTGCAGGTGTACGACTCTTCCGTATGCTCCTTTATCTTGAAAGTGCATAAACCAATCCTCACCTTGTGACGTATGAACCCAACCACCTTGATGAGGTCCGTTGATATTGCTTTTCCCTTGGCTCAGCACCACCTTACTTTCATAAGGACCGTAGGGTGATTTCGATCGCATTGCCAACTGGAAACCTGTTGGTACGCCACCAGCCGGACACATAATCCAATACCATCCGTTGCGTTTGTAAAATTTTGGTCCTTCGCAAGTGCGGTTTTCGTTTCCGTTTCCGTCAAATACGATAACTGGTTTTCCTATCGCATGAGTACCATCTGCTGAAAGTTCTCTCACCGTCAATATTGAGGCGAAGTTATTACGGCTGTTAGCCCATCCGTTTACTAGATAGCAGCGCCCGTCTTCATCCCATAGTGGGGTAGTGTCTATTAATCCTTTACCTTTTATCACGCATACTGGTTCGTCCCATTTACCCGAAGGATCTTTTGTTTTAACCATGAACACGCCATAGTCTGGATCTCCCCAGTATATATAATATTCTCCGTCATGGAATCTTATGCTTGGTGCCCAAACGCCCATGCCGTGTGCCGGCTTGCTAAATACGGAGTCTGGTTCAAGTTTGTCAACGGCATGCCCGATTATTTCCCAGTTCACGAGGTCGCGTGAGTGCAGTATCGGAAGTCCAGGGATACAATTAAATGAACTTGCTGTGAGGTAATAGTCATTCCCAACAGCAATCACATCAGGGTCACTGTAATCAGCGTTTATAACAGGGTTTGTGTATGTCCCGTCTCCGTTGTCGGGACTCCATACTTGTGATTTGTATTGTGCCATCATCATTGAAGGCAGCCAAATCATCATTGCCAAAAGTCCTTTTTTCATGTCTTGTCTTAGTTATAGTTTTTAAGTTGTATAGTTGTTTGTTTCAAATGATTATATCTTATTTCAGAGAATTAATCCATTTTACCATATCGCTTAGCACTTCTGGTGAGATTGTTTCCTCTATTGCACGATATTCACTTATGGCTCCTGTTGTGCAATGTTGGAATAGATGGTTTAGTGATGGATATTCACGAATAAAATTGTATCGACTTTCATGAAGATTCTTTTTTATTCCAGCTAAGTTTAACGATGAAATCACTTGAAAGTCCTTGTCGCCGTCGATAGCCATAACAGGACATCTTGTCGCAGCGATGTCGGCAGCAGGATCATAATCAATGAAATAGTTTAGCCAAGGTGACTTTTGAAACGTTGTGCTTATTCTGAATTGTAGGGTAGTAAGTCTTTTAGTCTGTCCTGCTAGTTCCATAGCCTTGTTGGTTTGTGCCGTAAGAGCAGTGTCACCTTTGACTCCGATGCCAGCCATGCTGATGATGAAGTCAACTTTATCTTTTGCTCCAAGCATAAACGCTATCGAACCGCCTTCACTGTGACCGAGTACTCCAACCTTACCGAATTTCTTAGTAGATTTTAGATAGGCAACACCAGCTTCTGCGTCACGTGCAAAGTCTTTAGTTGTAGCATTTTTCACGTCACCGCCTTTTGACTCACCGAAACTACGGTCGTCATATCTCAGTGTAGCGATACCGTTACGAGCGAGATAATCTGCAATTACTAGAAATGGCTTATGGTTAAACACTTCCTCGTCTCTGTTTTCAAGACCACTTCCTGTAACCATGAGCATCACGGGAGTTTTACCTTTTTGGTAGTTTGTAGGATAGCAGATAGTTCCTGCAAGTACCGCTTTGTCCGTGGCATTCGTAAAAGTAACGTCTTCTGTTTTATAAGGGTATGGCTTTGCAGGATTTTGCGGTCTATTTAGCTTCTCCTCACCTCGTTTAAGATTAAGAGGGAAATTATACCCCATCTGAGAGAATCCACCAATTATTTCATCTCCGTTCAAGCGACCTTTGAAAGAGGCACCTAAATTAGCGATACTTATTGCAACTGAATCAGATGAACAATAATCTACTTTTGCTGGAATATTACTTGCTCCTTGGTCAGGACTGTCCAGTGACGAAGTAGCATTTCCATTTGCATCATGGTTTACGTGGATAATGATAGTAAGAGTTTGTGCACCAGCATTTAGTTTACCTGTCCAAACACCATCTATTCTGTTTTGTGCATAAGATGTTGTTGCAAACAGTAGAAATGTGATAAAAGATAAGATCTTGTTCATGAATTTAAAGCTTTAAACGTAACAATGCAAATGTATATAATTTTATTCATAAAAGGAAATAAAAAGACATTTTACATATTCAAAAACAGTTGTTCTCATTATCAGATGAGAGGTATGCCAGAATCAGAAAAGCCCTTATTTGTCAAGCATTCCTCGTATCTCTTTGTCAAAATCTGAATCTATCTGCTGCGTTTTATTGAATATGTCATATTCGCTTTCAGCCTTTGTATCAGCCTCTGATCTAGAGATATGTCCTTTGTCTGGCAACAGTTGGTATTTTCTAAATGATAAGAAGTCGTTGACACTAGCGGTAAACTGTTTCATGTCGAATGCTTTTTCGTTTTCAATCAAGTCTTCAATATAGTCAAAGTATCCCGACACGGTACGTTCTAACTTGCGTATTTCTTGTTCTGATAGATAATTCTTTGCGACCTTGCTGTCAGATTTTAAGATACGTCCGTCTGGCGAATTTTTCCAAGTGGTCAATCCCATGTGCTCCTTGTTATGGTCAGCATGTGTATATACTATTTCTGGCGCAGTCTGTCCAGTGATAGCATAGTGAAACTTATTCTGTACCATTTGGAAAAATTCTTTTGTTGTAGGAGAGTTTTTGTCATAGTCAAAAGAACATTCAGCATAGATATCTGTTATCTGTTGCCAAATCCTTCGTTCGCTAGCACGAATAGAGCGAACCTTCTCCAATAATTCACGGAAATAATCCTTGCCAAAAACCGTTTTTCCTTGTTTGAGTCGTTCATCATCAAGTACGAATCCTTTTCTGATAAACTCGTTCAGTATCTTTGTTGCCCATTGGCGAAATCTTGTAGCTTTTAGTGATGATACACGATAACCAACAGCTATTATCGCATCCAAGTTATAAAAGTCTACAAGTTCTGCAACCTCGCCTCTGTAGCCTCTATTCACGACTATTTCCATTTTGGAAACAGTCGTATCTTTATTAAGTTCTTTATCCTCGTAAATTTTAGATAGATGTTTGCTGATGGCAGGGACGCCGACATCAAAGAGCAGGGACATGGCTTTTTGCGTACACCATATAGTTTCATCTTTAATGACAACTTGCACCTTGCCTTTGTCATCAGGCATATTGTATAGTAGAAATTGTATTTCGTTGTTCATTATATTTTAATTATTCAATTTATTTATTAATTGTTTTATTATAGTAGAAAGTTCTTTAAGTTCTGTTACATATTCTTCAAGAATCATAGAGAAAGAAAACTCGGACCTTTGCAATTCTACATAAGATGAAGTACTATCTTTATATTTTTTTGCTCCTAAAGAAAAAGTTTTAATTACGCTATCAATACTGTTAAGTTCCTTGATGAAATTATCTGCTATATACTTTGAGATATCATCAGTTATAAAAATATTTGATCCATCAATAGCTTTTCCTATCAATCTAACACTCTCAATGTGCGTTTTAATTATTATTGGTATCTGACTTCGAAACTGTGTTTTGCAAATATCAATAGCTAATTTGAATTTTTTAGAATACTTTTTAATGGCAGTTTTAGCTTCCTGATGTCCTATCCCATTTGTATGTAGATCAATAAAATTAGTCATCTGTTGATTGATTGCTCCATACTTTGCGTCTAACTGGTTAAATAATATAGTTGAATTTGATAATGCTTGCGAACAATTCACCAGTAGATCTTCCAAATATTCAAGGTCAAAGAAATCATCTTCGTAGCTTCCTGGGAGCTCAAAATCAGTTTGATAGGTCTCAATAATTGTTGAAAGCTCCTCTGTTGAAGTTTTATCTAGGACGTGCTCCTTGGGTATTGTTATTTTGAACTGCGTATTTGTTTTAGAAATGTTATATTTTTTAATCAATTCCCAATAGATAATTTCTGTATTTGGATCACATAATGCTATTATTACTGGAATAGGTGAACTTAACCAATAGTCATAGTGTACGTTGTCAATATAATAAATGTAATTTCCATCTTTATCAAGATGTACATTTCCTAATCCAGTTTTTAATTGAACTGAAATGTAATGTGCAGTAGGATTCCCGTTTATAACTTGTTCCACATCTACATCGATTCCCATATCTTCTTCTAGAATACTGCGAGGAATCCATCCTGTATCTTTTAGAAAACGAAGTTTTAAAATACATACACCGATTTCATTTGTAGAATTATATCTATTACCCATAATTACTATTTATTTGTCATTGTTATCATTATATTTAAGCATCTCAATCATAGAAAATAAATTAGAAGAATTTGTATGTCTTTTAACATTATGATATTATTGCAAAGATATAAAAAAATGGTTATCAGTCATAATTTTTTTATTGATTATGGTCATTTTTTATTAAAATAGACTGAATGAGTGAAAATAATGTATTTGTTACTTCTGTCGTATTCATTATATAACGATACCATCAAAACCGTTTTTTCATTATATACATCTTTCCACACACACATGATGACTAACAGTAAATATTAATATATTACATCTGCCAGACATTATTGATTACCTCCAGGCCACATAAAAACATAATCGTCACCAAAATTTACCATAGCAACCCAATGCTTATTAAAAAACAGATCTTCTTTCCCATATAGAGGATATTTTGTCAACAAAGGTTTAATATTTAGGTCATCAAATAAATTAATATTTGAATCTTTTGTAGCACGTTGTTTCCTGAAAGATTTTACGAATGCTTCTATGCTTGTTTTGCTTTTTTCTCCCTTATATAATACATCAAAATTTTCAATAGTATTCCTTAGCTCATACCTCATTATTTGATACAGTTTTTCATCAAGCAAATCCTTTTTATCAATTCTATGTTTTTCATCTACAAGCTTTGCTGTAAGTTGGTAAGAGTGAGGTACACGTTCCATTTGGTAAAATTTAACATCTATACCATCAAGCCCATTAATTATTGTATCAATATTTTTTTTGTCCATCTGTAAGCCAAAATAAATTGCTTTTATGGCATGTTTATTAAAACTATGTTCTCCACAATGTTCATATATTAATCTTATCTCATTTTCATGTTTCCAATCAATAGATTTTGAACTAATAATAGTCTTAATCATTTCATCTTTATTCCCTAACTTATTTAAAGACAGAGTAGGATAAGATTTAGTATATTTAACTTTCGCTAAATTGACATTAAAAGCATATTCTTCACTTTTCTCCAATTGTTCTAAATCATAAGCTATACAAAATCCTTTATGAGAATCGCCATAATATGCCCACATCAATACATTGTCGGGGATACCAGTCTTACTAACAAACAAACTATAAACACCAACAGACTTAATATGTGTCTTAAGATTATTATAAATATTTCTTATTTCTTCTGTATTAGCAAGTTTTAGAGCATCAAACCTATTCAATGCTTTATAAATAGGTCGGTCATCATACCCCATCTCAAACACATCATTAAATGTTGAAACATCAGGTGCATATAGTTTGTATTCCAATAATGATTTCACATCTCTGGGAATATCTTTATCACCATCATATAACAAAGTTGATCTAAATTTATATACGATACTCATATCCTGTATTTAAACGTAATTTTTATATTTGCGGTTTAATCTTTAATCTGCTGTGTTTGAATAATTTAGTAGGACTAAAAATAACTCTTTACAATATATGTTCTTATCAAGCACCGTAATTATCCCAATTCTCGGCAGCAAACATTCTCATTCCATTGCCAGGTTCATACCAAGGATAGTAATTTAAATATCCTTTCTCTGCTTGATAAAAATCTTTCTCTAAAATGACTCCTTTATGATGAAGATAAAGTAAACCTATTACGGCAGAACGTGATTGACCTTGATTACAATGCACTAATATTTTAGATTCACTGATATGCTTATCAATAAACTCAAGAGCTTCATCAATAATTTGTTTTGGAATATATTGAGGATTAGGAGCATCAACTAGATTTAAAATAAGGTTTGACTCTCTATAAGCAAAAAAATACTCTGAATTATCTTTTGGGGCACCTTGTCCCTTGTACCCTAATGCATTTCTATGATAAGGTTCTTTACACGCGTGAATAACACGCCATCCTGCTTCATATTTAACAACCTGTTCGTAATCATCTTGTGAGCCAATATAAAGATTATGTATTATCTCTTTCATTGTATCTAATTATTTTAAAGTATTTACATCATACTATTATGGATGTATCTCGCAAATATACAAAGAATATTAATACATTGTCACGCATTGTTGTAAAAACATAGTTTTAAACAACAAAAATCGAAGATGAAAGATAATTTGATATTTTTTTAAGGGTGGAATAGGGGTAACTGATATGATAGATGTTCTATAAGTATAACAAAACAATTTTTATAATAAACAATGAAGACAATAAAAGGATTAAGCATTTTGTTTTTGGCAGTATTAGCTAGTTTGAACACAAGTGCGCAAGAAAAGAAGACTGTTCAAGTAGCATTTATTTATCCGGTTGGGACAGCTGGAACTAATTCTGTAGATTATAAGAATAACTTTTCGTTCAACATTATCGGCGGATTAAATGGTGGCGTAAACGGATTCGAATTTGGATCTGTAGCAAATATTAATGAAGGAGACGTGAACGGATTTCAAATATCGGGAGTTTGCAATGTAACATTAGGTAATAGTAGGGGAGGAATTATTTCTGGAGTTTGCAATATGGCGTCGGGAAATAGTAATGGGTTTCTTTTGTCTGGAGTAGCAAACTTGACTAAGGGCCAATCGATAGGCGTTGCAATCTCCGGTGTAGCAAATGTCTCTGATTCACATAACGGATTACAGTTGTCTACAGTCAATTTTGTTAAGAACAATTTATATGGAAGTCAAATAGGCGTAGTGAATTATGCTAAAAAAGGGAAAGGAATCCAAATTGGCGTTGTAAATGTTTGTGGTGCCGATGATGATGTTCTCCCGATAGGTCTCTTCAATGTAGTTAAAAATGGATATTATGCTTTCGAAGTTTCTACCAATGAACTCTTTGTTACAAGCTTATCTTATAAGATGGGCAAAGAAAAGTTTCATACGATATTCAGAGCCGGCATTGGCGAACACAATGATAAGTCAGTGTTTAGTACAGGATTGGGCTTTGGATCGATTATTCCTATAACGGACAAACATAAATTAAATATGGAACTGATTTGCGATGCGCTTCATTACAACTGGAAATGGGGATACAATAAAATGAATTTATTAAACCAATTCAATTTGAATTATCAATATCAGGTAACAAAGCATCTCGGTATAAAGGTGGGACCAAGTTTCAAGACATTTGTCACTAATCAAAAAGAAAATGGAGAATTTGCTAGTGTAATTAAAATGCCGCATACACTATTTGTATTTGTTATCAGTTGATTATCAATACTATACGCTCTAAACGGTAGAAAAGTGACTGTGTGGATTCTGTTTAGATACGAAAGAGTGAGGATTTAACATTTTTAACCTTCTGTTACACCGAAATTACAAAAAATGTGGGTGATGTGAGGTGGTTTGTAGTAGCTCCATATGCCTTTTATTGCCACAGTGGTTCGTTTTCCCAACCAGAAGGAAAGCCAAGGGCAGCCATATCAACTTCTGGAAACGTAGCAAAAAGTCTGTTCATCTTATCAAGCATATCGTTATTTGGAGATATGATGTCAAGAAAGTACTTGATGATACACATATCAAAGTACACTTTCAAAGGATCTGTCGGCAAGGTAATCCAAGGACGTGACATTCTAATTGGCATGGTAGCACGAATAGAGAATACCCTATTCCATACACGTGCATGATGACAACATGAGTTTCTTGTTACAGTGATAATGGTAAGCCAAGATTCAAAAGGTGCAACTTGCAAGCCAAATGACTGTGCGATACGCTTCTTTATCTTCTTATTCTTGATGTTAGAATAAATATTGGTGATTACACCAAATGGTAATATCTCTGTCAGCATCCATGAAGGTGGGTACTGATTGGTATATGTCTCTTTGAATTGGTTGATGAAATCCTCTTTTGTATGGTTCAGTTCATCTTCTATAAGACGTATAGAGCGATTGAACTTGGACGGATTTGAGAAATTATTGGCATCAGTCATCCAAAAAGGGTTGCCTGTCATTTCCGTTCCAAAGTTGACGATAGCGCAACGCACAGCAACCTCTATCTTTTCAATCTCATTGAACAGGAGTAGGCGCAGTTTCTTGTCAAAGCGATACAACATCATGACCTTACCGAAAGTTACTCCTTGCTTGAATAAATGTTGCTCTTTGGGAATAGAAAGCAATGGGTACATATAGGCAGACAAACGATAGTAGCCGATGTGGGAAAGATAATGCTGAGCCTTTTCCTCATCGGTTATCTCCATACCTCTTGTTTTGAGTAGCTGCACTAACTCATGGGGTGTGGAATATGTTTTTATAAACGGAATTTTTGCTGCCATATACCTATAAAAACAAAAACGACCCGCACATTTGAGCATCGTTGAGAGGCTTGGCGGGTTCTCGTATTGCAAAGATACGAATAATCATTGATAATACAAACTTTTTAGCGAGAAAAATCACACAAAAGTGGAATCCTTTGACATATTTATATTTAATAATGTTAAATCAGACCTTGAAATCATACTTTGCCAGCCAAACAAAGTGGTTTCCAAGATAAAAGTGTTATCTTTGTAACGTCTATACCTATACCGGAAGCCCCGATGGGCAGACATATATACATATAAGGCGTAACTGTACGCTTTGGTTTTGACGCAGTAAGAATCTGGCAGTTCGAGCAAAGTTGTCAAGAACAAAGCAACGGGAACGCCTCATGAGGTGTATTGTATACAGCCCTCATTGGCTTCGAGTGATTTTGTCGTTCGTTGTCAAGAGTGCTTTCTATATGCGTACACAGGCGTGGGGCTTTCGGCGTTGCTCGTTTCGACAACTTGGGCGATGCCAGAGCCTTTACTGCGTGGAACGAGTGACAGGATTGGCTCCACGTTTTCATGTATATATACCAACCATTTGTTAATCATGCCAATATGGTAGCCATTGGCAAAGAAGAGAATTAATTTATGAGACGCTTATTGAGAATTTCTAAGCTTCAAGACTTTTGCATGTGCAATGGCAGGGTCATTCCCCATCTATTGCATCCATGCTCCAATAATCCAGATTTTAGATCTTTCCATTGTGCCGATAAGCGACATGATGATTCGGAGACAATAGATTTCTCTCCGAAAATGGAAACTGTGCAAGCTACAATGGTTGGAATATTGACGATGAGAGGTTATGTTATCGAGTATTCTGAGGGTAATTACATTTTCTGCACTGAAGAAGAATTGGAATATTACAAAGAACAAGATAAAAAAGCTCAATTTGAATACGAGGCCAAGCAACGGGATAACACATCAGAAAATCCAGCTCGACCAAATGGTGTGAAAATTACAAGGGATTGTATGGTGATAGAATATCAATCATACAAAACATGCACTGAATATCCAGTTCGAATGTCCATAGCTAAAGCTAAAGGATATTTGACTCCTCCATACATTTTGGGGGATTGCTCATATACTGAACTTCTATGTAAAGAGGATTGCATCTTTTGTCATTGTCCTTTTTATGCGCGAAATTTGTTTGATGAATTAAGGCATAATCATAGAAATGATTATGACGAATGGGTAATTGAATATTTCAAAGATTTCAAATAGCCACATTAACATTCGAATTTATTCAAAAGTTAATATAAAATAATATTTTTCAGATTATGAGCAAACTATATATTATCTGTACAATTCTATTTTACTCTTTGTTTATTGGAGTAAAAGCACATGCTCAATATGCAGGAGCAAAATACGTAAAAGGTCCATCTCCCAAGATGGAAATCTTGCAAGTTGATAATCGTGAACTGAGCACAATGGTGTATATGGCTTACACAACTCCAGATGCCGATAATTGGAACGAGACAAGCAGCTGGATGAATTTTGGAGACAAAACTTTTATTCAAGTAGAAGGCTCGTCCAAACAGTATCATATGATATCTACAATAAATATGCCTATAAATAGTGAGGCAGAGAATAAGTACATGATGTTTGACAGAAGAAATCAACGTCATCAATTTATCCTTGAGTTTGAAAAGATTCCTGAAGGAAAATCTTTTGATATTATTGAGGACGTTAACAATCCTAATGCATTTAATTTCTACGGTATCACATACACGCCTACGGATTCTAGCTCTTATGTGGATGTTGATGAGTTTATCGCAGGTTATCCTGTAAAAGAAATGGGAAGGTACGTCGTAAAAGGCAATACGGTATCATATGTAAAATTTAAAGATGTCGTTGTTAATATTACACCTTTTTTGGCGAAACAATACGGAAAATACTATAACATGAATATTTGTGTTCAGAATTTTTCCAAGAAAAGCATTTTGTTTAACCCAAACAACATCAAGGTTGAAGGTTACAATTTTAAGGTCGACAAAACAAACAACACCTATATACCACAACAAGTTGAACTTCAATTGCTCACATATGCAGAATATGACAAAATCGTAAAACGCAAACAAAGTTGGAATAACTTTTGGGTTGCTTTGGGAGAGGGAATGGCAGCGTATGGTGCAGGACAGTCTACATCAACAACCACTTACTCAGGCAGTGCATATACAACAGGCAGTGCTCACGCTTATGGTTATGTAGGTAACACCTATGGATATGCAAATGCTTATGGTTCTTCTTATACAACAACTTATGGGCAAAGCACAACTAGAACTTATGATGGCGCAGCAGCATATGCCGCCCAACAAAGAGCCAACGAAAATTATGCGAACTATACAAATAGCCAAAGTCAAATAAGACAGCAATTAGGCGATGGCTATGTAAAAATGAACACAGTACCATCAGGGGCTGATTATTCTGGATATTTCAATATAAAATACAAAAAAATTACAAGAATGTCCCTTGAAATCATAATAGATGGTGAAGTTTATCCATTCACATTTTAAGAACTTTCCAGCCATTCTCCTTCATTATATAAGAGAATGGCTGGTCTCGTTATTGAACTGAACCCCGAAAGTTAGACACAATAACTTTCGGGGTTTTGCATGGAACAAAAAAGAAGGAAACATACCTATTCGGATCGTTTAAGGTATATGCACATGATTAAGGAAGGACACTCGTTTTGGTCCATCCATGTTAAATATGGTATTAATGCCAATATGCTTAAAGTGCTATGGCAAAAATACCAAAATCAGGGTCCTCAGTCACTCAAAGAACACGTTTATATCAGGCCTAATTATGAGTTAAAGCGCCAGATAGTTCTTGATATTGAAGAAAATCATATAACTTTGCAAGCAGCATCGTTAAAATATGGTCCCAATCCTAATTCTATAGAGCGTTGGCTTAGTCAAGCCCGTTCTCATGGAATTGAGTCTTTGTCCATAGAAAAGAAACGAGGCAGACAATCATGTATGGGAAGACAGAAGAAACAACCATTGACAGAGTTAGAGAAGTTCCAGAAGGAGAATCAAGAACTTAAGACACAGATAGCTCTGCTAAAAAAAGTGAGAGCCTTAGTAGAGGAAAGGAATGCCCGACCAAGAGAGATTGGGCAAGAGCCATCGAAGGACTAAGGCGTGAAGGATATCCATTGCAGTATATGCTACAGTGGTTAGAAATGGCTCGTTCTGTATTCTATTATCATCGCTCACATATGACTGATAGTGATGGATATGACAGTATTAGGACAAAGATAAAGACAGCATACGAAGATAGCCATAAACGCTATGGTTACCGCAGGATATGCTTTGAATTACGTAATAAAGGAGTGCTGATAAACCATAAGACCGTGCGTAAGCTGATGCTCCAATTAGGCTTAAAGGCCATTCGAAAAAAGAAGCATTATAACTCATATAAAGGAGAAGTTGGAAGAGTCGCTTCAAATGAGATAAACCGAGACTTCAATGCAGATTCTCCCAACCAGAAGTGGACTACGGATGTGACCCAGATGGAAGTCTGTGGAACAAAAATATATCTGTCTCCTATACTTGACATGTTTAATGGAGAGATTATCTCATATACAATCTCTGAAAGTCCAAACATGAAGATGATCAAAAGCATGCTAGATAAAGCCTTTAGGAAGCATAAGGAACTGAATGGGCTTATCATGCACTCTGATCAGGGATGGCAATATCAGCACGCTATGTATCAGTCCGCGCTGAAGAAACATGACATTACCCAAAGCATGTCACGTAAGGCCAACTGCCTCGATAACGCAATGATGGAGAACTTCTTTGGACTGATGAAGAATGAACTTCTTTATATCAACGAATTCAAAACGGCTGATGACTTTAAAAGAGAATTGAGAATATATATACAATGGTACAACAATAAAAGAATAAAATTAAGGTTAAATGGAATGAGCCCGGTACAATACCGAGCTCATTATATAGAGAATAATAGTTAACGTTTAATTTAATGTCCAACTTTTGGGGTTCACTTCAGGAATGTACCAGCCCTTTGGGATATTTAGTTTAAAACTATTCTTTAGATAGTCTCGCTCCAGTCTTCCTGGCTCTTTCTTACATAGCTCTGATAACGGCGTTTTGCCATCTTTTCAGCCTGTGCGAACAATTCGTCAGCCTCGTTAGGATAAGCCTTCTGAACACTCATATAGCGAACCTCACCAAGTAGGAAGTCGCGGAAGTTTGCCCAGTTAGGTTCTTTGCTATCCAAAGTAAATGGATTCTTTCCTTCTTCAGCCAATTGTGGGTTAAAGCGCCACAAGTGCCAGTAACCGCATTCAACAGCAAGCTCTTGCTCACGCTGTGAACGTCCCATACCACCACGCTTCAAACCGTGATTGATACATGTTGATATACAAGCAACGGCGGTCATCAGGACCGAACTTCTCTTTGGCATATTGCAGTAGGAATGTGCTCTTTCCAACGCCACGTGTTCCTTTTATGCCAATCATACGATCATTCCAATCAATCTCGTCCATCAGGGTTCGACGTACTGGCGCATCTGTATGCTCAACTAGGTAAGCGTGTGTGCTGAAGAAAGCTTCCATATATTTAATAAGTTTGTTTTATTTAATCCAATGCAAAGATAATACTTATTTCTATATTTGCAAACTCTAGTTTGCAAAAAGTTTTCTTTTTTTCATAATTTAGCACATGNCGAGTATTTTTTCGATGTCTCTTGGAAAAAGTTCAATTTCAAGTTTATGTTCTTTTTCTGCGATATCCGCTACAGTGTCTTTTTCTGTTATTGGGATAGAATGTTGAAAAATTATTTCACCACCATCAATTTCCTTGCTTACCCAATGTACAGTCATTCCTGTTTTCTTCTCTCCTGCAGCTTTGACAGCTTCGTGAGCGTGCATACCATACATTCCTGGACCTCCGAATTTCGGTAATAGGGCAGGGTGAATGTTGATTATTCGTTTATGGAAATTATTTACAAGAAAATCAGGAATGAAAAGTAGAAAACCTGAAAGAATAATAAAATCAATCTTGTTTTCCCTTAAAATCGGCATGAGAATATTCTCGTCGTTGAATTCTTTTTTAGAAACCACGATTGTTTTGATGCCTAGTATTTGTGAATTTTCAACTACTGGGGCAGTAGACTTGTTGGAAAGAACAAGCTTTATGTCGGCAATATCTGAATCTGCAAAATAATTAATGATATTTTCGCAGTTAGTTCCATTGCCAGAGGCGAAGATTGCTAAATGTTTCATTTTATTATTATGTGTAATAAACACAGATCACAAAGCCGTTTAATCATCATCATCTCCAAGTCCGAACATCACTGGATCTGCGAAAGAGTCTAATGCTCGACGATCTTTCTTAGTTGGTCTGCCAGTACCTCTTGATCTGTCAATAAAACCGCTTATTCTGCTCATTTCCAACAATTCGTATTGTTTTGCATCTGTGACATTTTCATATATCTCTGGTAGCAGTTTTGCGCCGACACGCTGTTCAATGCATTTCAATACCTTAAAAGAATAAGTTATTGGTGATTTCTTTACGCTTACGGTTTCTCCAGCTTTTAT
>JGI20225J14565_1000120_pt1 | contig 16083 bp, 10 predicted proteins | sample BioMet4_FD_14565 | JGI IMG/M metagenome (IMG submission 14565) | reverse complement strand
AATTGTGAAAAATCTATTTCAGAAGTAATTAAGATGCCCCAAAATAATAATAGATTCAAGATTATATAAAACTAAGTCAATGATTTAGGGACACGACCCAAAATTATATATTACATGCAATTTTTATCCATTTTGATTTCAGAGAATAAGTATTTCACCTGAATTCTGGTCCAAGAAAAAAATATTGTAACTGAAATATGGTTTAAAAAAGAAGCAAAAAATGTATAACTTTAGAGAGTTTTAGAGAGTTATACATAAAAAGTACCAAAACCTTAAATAACTATATTTCTAGAAGAATTCTGGAAGCACCTTAACGGAAATACTAGATTTGTAAAATATAAATTCAGTTTATCCAGAAAAGCGCTCTTTTTTAATATAATAATGTGTAGACCATAAGTTTTATAGCTAAGAATTTTTAAACCAAAGATATTGGTGATTTTTTGGTAAAGAGGGCACTGCTCAGCGTCTCAGACAAGACAGGAATTGCAGAATTCGCACGCGGGCTTGAATCACTTGGCGTGAAAATTATTTCAACAGGCGGGACAGCGAAAATTCTTCGCGACGCCGGCATAGAAGTTACTGATGTCTCGGAAGTCACAGGCTGTCCGGAGATGATGGGAGGAAGGGTCAAAACTCTCCATCCAAGAATTCATGGCGGGCTCTTATGCCTGCGAGAGAGCAAGGAACAGATGGCTGAGGCTGAAAGAGAAGACATCTCGCTTATTGACATGGTGGCTGTAAATCTCTATCCCTTTGAGATCACAGTCTCAAAGGAAGGCGTCGAACTCGAAGAAGCCATTGAGAACATAGACATCGGAGGGCCAACTCTTCTTCGTTCGGCAGCTAAAAACTACCGTTCGGTTACAGTACTCTCAGACCCGTCGGACTACGGGCGTGTCCTCAAAGAACTGCGCTCAACAGGGGTAATTTCGGAGGCAACCCGGGCTGCCCTTGCAGTTAAGGCTTTCAGGCATACTGCGGATTATGATGCAGCAATCGATGCCTACCTGAGCAAAACCCTGCTCGGAGAAAACGTGCTCCGCATGAATTTTACCGACGGTGTAAAACTTCGCTATGGGGAAAATTGGCACCAGAAAGCCTATTTTTACAAAGATTCCAAAATAGAAGGCCCGACTCTGGCAAAAGCCACCCAGTTGCATGGAAAAGAACTCTCCTATAATAATTATGTGGACGCCGATAACGCCCTGCAGACAGTAAAAGAACTCGGAAATGCGCACCCTGCCGTAGCAATCGTAAAACATAATAATCCATGTGGGCTTGCAACCGGAAGCACACTCCTGCAGGCTCTTCAGGCTGCCTGGGACGGAGACCCTATTTCAGCTTACGGAAGTATAATCTGCACCAATGAAACCTTTGACCTTGAAGCTGCGACTTTTCTGAACGGAAAATTTGTGGAGATTATTCTTGCCCCTGACTTCAAGCCCGATGCTCTTGAATACCTGAAAAATAAAAGTGAAAATCTTAGACTCCTTAAACTGCCTGATCTCAGGGAAGCTTTCGGGACAGACTACACATATAAGTATGTAATCGGAGGCATGCTCAAGCAGAGTCGCGATATTGGCATCTACGAAAAATGGGAGTCAGTCACAGACATGCCCTATCCTGAAGAGAAGCGCTCTCTTTCGGAATTCTGCCTTAAAGCCTGTAAGTCAACTAAATCCAATTCAGTGATCCTTGCTCACGAGTACGAGCCAGGTTTCTTTATGGTACTTGCTATGGGCGCAGGACAACCGAACAGGGTTGACTCAATTCGCAAACTGGCTGCCACAAAAGCTGTTGAAAATCTCAGGATAATTTACGAACGGGAAAATCCTGAAACCTCCTTTGAAGATTATTGCCAGAGAGTTATGTCAGAATGCGTAATGGCCTCAGATGCCTTCTTCCCCTTCGACGACAGCATAATTCATGCAGCAGAAAATAATATTCGCTACATAGTTTCCCCAGGTGGATCAATTCGAGATGGCGAAGTCATTGCTGCTGCAAATCGGCTAGGAGTTGCCATGGTCTTTACAGGCATGCGCCACTTCCTTCATTAATAAGCTTTTTAGGTGTCGATAAAAAAATAATATGTGAATATCCCTGAGCTAAAGACTCAGGGGTTTTCTGGACCGTTCTTATGACCATTCGACAACAAATCACACCGGTCCAGCTCCTGTGTTTAAAGAATGCCAGTGTTTTAGTAAGCTGCCTTTTGGTCTTATGAGTACTCAGACATTACTCTGAGCCCTTGAGGCATCGTTTAAACTGAGTTAAAATTCGTTTAAACGATTTTGTTTTAGTTTTAACTTTTTGTTTTTCATAATTTAGTTATATTTATATTTGTTGTTTTGGGATTTTTTAAATGTAGTACTTTTCTGCCGATTCTTTATTTTATTCTATGATTCGTCTGTCGATCCTGTTTCTTTCAAAGTTAAGAATTTTTTTATGCTTTTGATCTGCACGCGACTCTTTTTATCTGCTAAGAGTTAATTCCTGACCGTCACTGAATAATATAGAGATCTATAAAAAGATAGTATTTGCCAAAAAAATGGAAATGCCTGAAAATATTGTCCTATGTTTGAATCTATTCTGAAACTAAAATATTTTATGTCAAAATATATTTTGATTAAAAACAATTTTTCACATAATTAATTTAAAATAATTTATGTTCTTAGTATATTATGGAGTTGGAAAGTTAGTGAATAACCACCTCGATAGATAAGAGAATAGCCTGGAGGTTGCTGATCCTTCTTTGAAAATTATGTTCGGGGGAGCATAGTAACCAGAGAGACTTTATTGGGAAATACAGTGAACGGGTACAGCGTCTCCAGGAATGTTCTTACGTTTTTTTCGGATTTACTAAATCTTTTGTTATCTCTGGCCTATGGCCTTTGGCCTATGGTCTTATTGCCCTTTTATCTTTTTTGACTTCTAGTGTCGCGTCAATATTCAAAGATTCAACGCTTACGAATAATTGCAATTAATTTGATACGACATTTTACCGTTGACGCGACACTAGCCTTTTTATTATCTTATTGCTTCCTTGAAAAGTTGAAAATACCTTTGCAGATTTTTATTGAAAGCTTCGCCAGATGGTAAGCTGTAAATTAACTCACACTCTCAAACCTCTTACTACAGTATTCCCGTTTCAAGGTTTATTAACCCCCGGTTAACTCCAAAACCTCTTTTAACATGAAATTATACTCCGGACATGAAATTATACTCCGATTTTAAAACTTTTTATGCGAAAGCATTTTTCGTTTGGAACTAATTTTTGGTATAATTAATTTAAAATAATTATAGGGATTATTCTATGTTGTACACTAGAAATAACAGGAAGAGTGAGTAACGGGTATGAATAGTAAGCAAAGAATTGCCCGGAAGCTTTTGATCCTGTTCTGAATAATATGCTTGGGGGAGCGTATTTTCAGATCTACCGTAACGGGGGCTACGGTAAAAGGAACATAAGTTTCCGGGCTTTTCCTTACCCGCCTTTTAATGTACGTTTTTTTATATTTCCTACCAATTCTGTAAAACCCTTGTACCGTGTGTTTCATGATATCGGTAGACCTCGGAGCCTCTTTGCCAGCGACCATAAGGTCTCAGACATTAATCGGCGCCTCCCTAACACTTGATTAGCCTCTCTTGCAGACTTAAATCCTTCTCTTGCAGACTTAAATCCTTCTCTTGCAGTAATGATTAGAAAAAAACACTGAGTTGTTTCCAGAAAAAGTACTGCCTATTCCTCGCGGCAAAGGTAATCAAATTGACGCTGGAGGAGGACCCAGCCAGATATCCGATCTATTCTGTTACAGAGTTTCTGGCTTTTGATGAAAATCATTGATAACTGCTCGGATTTCAATAAAAAGAGTTTATATTTCCGGAAGAAAACTATAAATTTCAAATTCAGTAAAATGTAATTTTCGAAAATCCCTGGGACAGCTCTTCCCCAAGGAATATTTCCATTTCTTTTTTCAGGTTTTCAATAGCTTCTTTAATAGTGATCCCCTTGCAAATTATATCAGCTTCAGGACAAATTGAGATATAGAAACCTTTTTCCTGACGGATAGTTGCAGAAAAAGGAAAACAGATTGTCATATTTTAAAACTCTATCAATTTACATTTAAACGTTTTGTGCTTTTTATATCCTTGAAAATCGCCTTTTTGGAGAAAATCTCCCCATGAGCGCAGGAGTTTTATACTTAAGCTGGCATCACAGTCTAAATATATATTGTTAAGTTTGTGAGTCCTATGCCAGCAGAGTTTATACTGTCTTCTCCTGTACCTTTACCTGACATTTCCGTGCTTATTCTTCTGGGTGTCTTTGTACTTACCGCTCTCAGGCAGGTCGGATCTTTAAGGCTGCAGATCTGGCAGATCATGACCTTTGGAGCGATACTGGTACTGTTGCTCGGTGAGATTTCTCCCCAAGAAGCTCTTACAGCAATTAATATGGATGTGCTCATCTTCCTTTTTGGGGCTTTTTGTATGGGGGAAGCGCTTAACATGAGTGGGTATCTTGCCTGGCTCGGGAACCGGATAGTTTCCAGGGCAAAGGATACGGATCAACTTGTTTTACTTGTGCTGTTTTCTACAGGGATTCTTTCTGCAATTCTCATGAATGATACTCTAGCTATCATGGGTACTCCACTCGTTCTGGGGTTTTCCAGAAAGTACAATATATCTCCCAAACTTATGCTCTTTTCCCTGGCATTTGGGGTAACTACAGGAAGCGTTATGAGCCCTATTGGAAACCCGCAGAACCTCCTCATAGCAATCGGTGGAAACCTGGATTCCCCGTTTGTAACATTTTTGCGTTCACTCGCCCTACCAACTCTTATATGTCTTATAATTGCTTACGCAGTGCTAAAACTCTTTTTCCGGGAAGAATTTGGAAAATCAACCCTTATTCAATCAGAAGAAGTCATTACTGACCCTGAACTTGCCAGTGCTTCAAAAATAGCTCTTTCAATTTTGTTAGTTCTCATAGCCTGTAAGATTTTCCTGGTGGAATTTTTCCCTGCCTGGGACTTCAATTTGAGCTGGATTGCTCTTTTCTCCGCGTCGCCTGTCCTGCTCAGTAGAAGGCGCGTGGAGATCCTTAAAAATATTGACTGGTCAACTCTGGTTTTTTTCATTTCAATGTTTGTGCTAATGAAAAGCGTATGGATTTCCGGAACATGCCAGGAATTGCTTGCCAGGATGTCTCCTCAGTTAGGCTCGGTATCAATGATCCTCGCGCTCAGCATTGGACTCAGCCAACTTATATCTAACGTTCCCTTTGTTGCACTCTATCTACCTGCCATGGGCAGTACAGTTTCTCAAGGGCAACTGATGGCGCTTGCTGCGGGAAGTACAATTGCGGGAAACCTTTTGATCCTGGGAGCTGCAAGCAACGTTATAATCATCCAAAACGCAGAAAAAGAAGGAAAAACTCTTTCATTTGTCGAATTCTCCAAAATTGGAGTTTTAATTACAATTTTGGATGCTATTACTTACTTAATCTTCCTTTAACTTTTAAAACCCACAAATTCCTTAGAATAAATGTTAGAGGTGTAATTTCCCCTTAAACCAAATTTGTAGTCTTATTGATCTTTAATGTATCCACTCTTTTATTTCTACGAGTACATAAGTATTTTTAACTCTCCAACAAACTTGATATACTCAAAGCACATACATTTTTTTCTGGAAGATATCAGATCATGACCCAGAATAATACAGATCCAAATACCAGGCGCAGACGCACCAGGTGCACTGTACAGAAGAAAACCTTTGGGCCTGTTGAAGACCTTGAAACTCATGTCCGGTCCGACTGGTGGCAGACTCTTTTTAACTCACTTTACCTTAAGACCGATGCCGATCTTCTGGATGATATGGAGGTTACTAGAAAAGAGGTCGATCTCATTGTTTCCATTTTAGGAGTATCTCCTGAAGAAAAAATTCTTGATCTTTGCTGTGGTCAGGGAAGACATGTACTTGAACTGGCAAGGAGGGGTTTTTCAAATATTGAAGGATATGATAGATCCCAGTACCTTATAAGGAAAGCCAGAACCAGAGCGCAGAAAGAGAACCTTCAGGTCAGGTTCAGAGAGGGAGATGCGAGAAAACTTTCCTACCCATCTGATACTTTTGACATAGTTACTATACTGGGCAACAGTTTTGGCTACTTTGACTCAACGCTCCAGGACCAAAAGGTTCTTGAAGAAATCTTCAGGGTTCTGAAGCCCGGAGGTAGAGTTTTCATTGATGCCGTAGACGGAGATTACATGAAAAAAAGCTTCCAGCCCAGGTCATGGGAATGGCTGGACAGGAAATACTTTGTCTGCAGGGAAAGAGCTCTTTCGGCCGATGGTGATCGGTTAATTTGCAGGGAAGTGATAAGCCGTATTGACAGAGGAGTAATTGCAGACCAGTTTTACGCTGAGAGGTTATACAATAAAGGAAGCCTTTTTGAGCTGCTTACAGCGTCAGGGTTTAGCAGTCCCACTTTTCACACTACTTTCAGCCCGGTGTCCGCAGGCACACAGGATGCGGGCATGATGGAACAGAGGATCCTGGTCTCGGCCTCTGTTGAAAAACCGTGGCCTCCTTCTCTTCAGACAGCCGAAAATAAAAAACCAATGAATATTGCAGTTGTGCTTGGAGATCCGAGAAAAGAAGATCAGGTCAAGCCTGCCTGTGTCTTTGATGATGACGATTTTGATACTCTTGAGAGAATGAAAAAAGCACTTACAGAGATTCCTTTTATGAAATTTACTTTCCTTGACAGGCACGAAACGTTGCTGGAGGACCTGAAGAAAAAAGCAGCAAAAATTGATCTTGTACTTAATCTCTGTGATGAAGGATTTAATAACGACCCCACAAAAGAGCTTCATGTTCCGGCTTTGCTCGAACAGCTCAACATTCCATATACAGGGGCAGGCCCTCAATGTCTTGCTTTCTGTTATGACAAATCCATTATAAGGGGTGTTGCCAGAGAGATGCGCATTCCTGTAGCAAAAGGAATGCTTGTAACCGAAGACTCGGAGCTTTCAAAGCTTTCTCTCTCTTTTCCCCTGCTTGTAAAGCCCAACTCAGGGGATTCAAGTTTTGGGATTACACAGAAAAGCATTGCCTACAGCCGTGAGGAGCTTCTTGAAATTCTTGCGGCAACCCGGGAAAAAATGGGTTCTTGCAGGCCTTTCCTGCTGGAAGAGTTTCTTCCCGGAAAAGACATCAGTGTTGGCATTATTGGAAATCTGCCTTCATGCACTGTACTGCCTATTACGGAAGAAGATTACTCGGGAGTGCCTGGAGAACTTCCAAAGATCTGTGGGTATGAAGCAAAATGGATTCCGGATTCTCCGTACTGGAACATAAAGTCCGTGCCTGCCGATCTCCCTGAAAAAACCCGAAAAGAAATCGTAAAATGCTGCCTTGCTCTCTTTACCAGGCTGGGCTGCCGGGATTATGCCCGTTTTGACTGGAGGCTTGATGCCGAAGGCAAACCCAAACTTCTTGAAGTAAACCCCAATCCTGGCTGGTGCTGGGACGGTCATCTGGCAAAGATGGCGGCTTATGCTAATATTTCCTATTCCGGAATGCTTGCGGCCATTATAGAAGCTGCAAAGGAAAGGTATGGCCTCGGTGCTCCCGATAATCTTGAGACTTCCAGAAAACTGCCTGAAACCACTCCCAGAAAAAGCCCGGCTGAATGTGCTGCCGAGTTTGAGGAAGAAATTGAAGCCAGAAAATGTATGGATTCCAAAAATAACCGGAAGAAAAGTGTTTTTTCAAACACTTCCGAAACAGCACAGGCCTTTGAGAACGTATAAACCCAAAAAAAGTGCGGGAAAAAGTGCGGGATGCGAAAGAATCGGATATTTCTTTTTCGCGTCTCCGTTTTTTTCTCTTTATTTTTCTGTTACTTCTTTTACTTCTGGATGTTTATACTTATTTTACTTCAGAATGTTTACTTCTGAATGATAATTGTAAGAATATCCTCATCCTGCATTCTATGGTCAAGGCCTACTCTCTGTCCTGGATGTTTTGCGGAGGCGCCCCAGACCTGGGCATAGCGGAACTTCCTGCGGAAATCCCTGTGCAAGCGGTCGCAAATCTGGCCTATGTTGGTCCCATTCATAACAATCAGGGGCTCTTCCATGTCTGCAGGCTGACCCTGTGGTTTTAAGTAGACTCGAATGAAACCTAACCTATCGTAAATAGCTTCTTTGAGAGTCTCGATATTTATGCCTTCATGGGCTGAAATAAATATCGAGTCAGGATATAGTTTTCTGCATTCTTCGATCAATTGGGGATAGGCAAGGTCAACCTTATTAACAGCTATTAGAGACCTGACATAGCTGCGGTTGCTCAGGACAACGTCAATAAGCTGGTCAACCGTTATGTTTTCTCTTATAAGTACACTTGCGTTGTGGATCTTATACTCATCCAGCACAGCCTTGATAGTTTCCTCATCCAGGTCAAGGTCAACGGTTGAATTGATCACTACCCCACCCCTATCTTTTTTCTTGATTACCACATCAGGGGGCTCTTCATCCACACGAATGCCGGCCTGGTAAAGTTCGTCCATAAGTACTTCGTAATGCTTGGGCTGGAAGACATCAAGCAAAAATATAACCATATCCGAGTTTCTGATAACAGATATGACTTCCTTTCCACGTCCACGCCCTGAAGATGCGCCTTTTACAAGCCCAGGGACATCAAGGAACTGGATTGTTGCACCTTTGTGTTCCAGTACACCTGGCACAACTGTAAGGGTAGTAAACTCATATGCTGCCACTGCAGAATTGGCACCCGTGATTTTGTTCAGAAGCGTAGATTTCCCTACTGATGGAAAACCTACAAGGGTGACGGTTCCATCTCCTGATTTTCTGACCGAGTACCCTTCCCCTCCTCCTTTTGCCGAGGCTTTTTTCTCAACTTCATCCCGCATGCGGGCTAGCTTGGCTTTGAGGCGGCCTATATGATGGGAAGTTGCCTTATTGTACACGGTCTTTCGAAGTTCGTCTTCGACTTCCTGTATTTGCTCCTGTATACTGCTCATCTGGAACCTGCCGATTTCGGGACTAAAGAAATGATTTTCATATTAATTGGAAAAAGAAACCATGTCCAAGTGGTCTCTAAAAACCCTTTTTGATCTAAAAGAGATCCGTATCTGGATATTTTATCCTGAATAGTTGAATGCAATATATATACCTATGGAATGGTGTTATTTACCGGTTCTGAATAATAGTTTCTACTTAGAATATTTATATTTCATAATAATTATAATAATACTTAAAGCTTATTGAAAACTACTCCCTGTGAAAGTTTTTTTCACCAGAGGCCTGTTCAAAGGGCCTGTCCGTTATTCAAGAGAGGAACTGTCTCAAAGAGACTATATCTCTTATTCAAAGAAACTGTCTCAAAGGGACAATATCCCCTATCCGTTAAGATTATTTTCATTCAAATAAGATTATTTCTCCTGTCCTCTCATACACATGCAGCCCGTCAGGAAGCTTTGAAGCGAATTCTGTGGAATTAAGAATTTCCAGAAACCTGCGGACTTCGGGAGTTTCAAGAATTTCCTTCTTTATAAGGAAATCGTATTCGTCTTCTGCAAATTTTATAAATTGAAGACCGTTCTTATCGGTACAGTTCCTTATTCCCACACCTACCTCAGCCTTTCCTGAGGCAACTGCCTCACATATAGCTATCTCCGATTTTACTCCGGATGCATAACCAGGAATCGAATCTGTAAACTCCTTTTTACTAATTCCCTTTCCAGCTACGAAGTCTGCAATTTTCAGATCTAATAGAGCTCTTATGCCAGAACCTCTGTTCCGGTTAATCAGGTGTTTTCCCGGAAGGTCCGAAAGCCCAGAGACCGGGCTATCCTGCCTGATAAGAAGCCCTACTTCCCGCCTGTACCCTTTGACAAGAACAATATCTGAAAGTCTCATATTCTCGATTGTAGGAACGTTATACAGGATTCCGCCCTGCCCTCTAGAGTCTCGTGACGGCATATTCACGCCTGCAATATCGGCCGTATTTGCGGCAATTGCGCTGAAGCCTCCGCTTGAACTTGTGTAAAGGGTCCTGAAACGAAGTCCACCAAGGTCTTCAAGCAGGTCAAGGCCGGGACAGAAGCCACCTGCTATCAGGATGTTAGGTTTTTCAACTTCCCCGAAAAGAGTCACTTCTACAGGAGTTCCCACTTCAATAAACTCTGTACTGGATGGAATTTCAATAAAGCCATCTGCCCCGGAAAGAGAGGTTATGGCACCTGAGCCTTTGTCTGCAGGATAAACCCTTCCTCGAATCAGACCTACTGGGAGAAGTTGCTGTCTTCCTTCTGAACGGAAACGTGTACCCATAATTCCACTTTCCGTTTTTTTAAGCGCTTTATCTTCTCCAAGGGTTTTTCTAAGTAGGGGAGCTACGAATTCGTTAAAAATAGTTAGTGCAGATGTAGGGTTTCCAGGCAGCCCTATTATGGGAACACCTTGTATTATTCCAATGACCACAGGTTTCCCAGGTTTTATACTTATGCCGTGAGCAAGGGTTTCTCCGATTTCATCTATGAGTCTGTACATCACGTCCCCTGACCCCGATGACGTACTGCCAGAAGTAAGAATCAGGTCACACTCCGAAACCGCAGTTTCAAGTACCTTTTTCATGGCTGCCTCGTTATCTACTACAATCCCGTAAAGCAGGGGGAAAGCTCCACATTCATGTATGCCAGCATATAAGGTGTAAGAGTTTGCGTCATATATCTTTCCGGAAGTAAGTTTTTCTCCGGGACGCACAAGCTCGTCTCCTGTTGAGATTATTCCAACCTGCAGTTTTAGGACTGGCACATCCTTTTTTCCGACAGAAGCAAGCACTCCGATTTCCCTGGTCCCGAGCTTCCGACCTGCTCTGATCACACGCTCTCCCTTTTGGATGTCAGAACCTGCCTTCATGATATTTTCTCCCACAGTTACAGGACTGTAAATCGATACGGTTCCTTCTCCTTCAGAACTATATTCAACCATTACCACCGCGTTAGCTCCTTCAGGAATCGGAGCTCCGGTAGCTATTTCCACGGCTTCCCCCGCTGAAACATTGAATTTTACATCCGAACCGGCCTGGAGGTTTCCGATGAGTTTGAGTTCTACAGGTTCGGTTCCGCTGCATGCATACGTATCCTCTGCCCTGACTGCATAACCATCCATTATAGCTCTTGGGAAAGGAGGGACATTAATTTCGGTAACAATATCCTCTGCAAGGATTTTACCGTAAGCGTTTTCAAGGGCTAAGCGTTCCTGCCTGGGAAAAACTTGCAGGCTGTTTATTAGTTCCCGTGCCTTCTCTACAGAGATAAGTTCCCGAAATTCTTTGCGTTTCATAGAAATTCAACCCTAATTTACAGGTCTTCAGATAAGTGTTCTAGTTTAATAGCATTTCCGGGCATGTTTTATACTCACTTTTTCCTCCTCGAAAAATCTAAAAGCAAGTTAGTTAAGAGCTGCTCAAATCGAAATTTAAAAAGAAACTAAAAATTAGTCCAGATAGCAAATAAATAAAAATTCAAGATTAGTCCAAATGGAAGCTTAAGTAGAAAGTCAAAGGATTTAGAATATAAGTTTAAAACACGAACTTAAAAGAAACTTCAAAAGGGACTTAAGAACAACTTAAGTAGAAACCTAAAAAGAGGCTCAGACAAAAGCTGCTTCAGAAAATTATCCAAAAAAATCGTGGCGGGAAAAGTCCCGCTTGATTTTATTGCCCTTTTGTTTCTTTCATTTATTAGGGTTGCCTTTTTATTTATAAATAGGTGCACCCGTACTCTGGGTTATTTTCTCAAAAGCTTCAACCATCTTCATTGTCATGGGCCCGGGTTTGCCTGTGCCTATAACCCTACCGTCAAGTCTGGTTATAGGGGCAGCTTCAGCTGCAGTGCCTGTGACAAAAACTTCATCGGCTGTGTAAAGGTCAAATAGACCGAGATTTGCTTCGATGACTTTGTATCCCATCTCATCCAGAAGCTCGATAGCTGTGGCTCTGGTAACCCCTTTTAAGTTGCTGATTGTATAGGGAGTAAGAACCTTATTATTCTTGACTACGAAGATATTATCTCCTGAACCCTCACAGACAAAACCATTATGATCCAGGAAGATGGCTTCGTCTCCTCCTTTCTCGTTAGCTTCAATCTTTGCCAGGATATTGTTCAGGTAGTTCAGGGACTTGATATTAGGGGATATGGAATCAGGTGCATTTCTTCGGACACAGACACTGACGGCTTTGAGCCCGACTTCATACAGGTCGCCGTACATGGTGTAGGCAGTGCGCTTTTCTTCTCTAGCCCCTTCTCTAGCTTCTTCTCTGACTTTCTCTCTGGCTTCTCTAGTTGCTTCCTCTTCTTTTTTCTCCCCAGGTTCTATAATGACTCTCCCTTCCATATCTATAGGCTTCGTCCAGGATTTCTCAGTATAGCCGGTTTCAAGTTCTTCCGGAGCCTTGAATTCACTTTCTTTCGGGATTATTCTCTCTTCAGATGTGGAGCTTCCTGGGGCTTCCTTCCCTTCCATATCCCTTTCAGGCTTTGCCCAGGATTCCTTCGTATAGCCAGTTTCAAGTTCCCCTTCAGGTTTGAATTCGCTTTTTTTCGGCTCCTCTTTTTCCAGGGGTGCAGTACCGCTGACTTCCTCTTCGTTTTTTCCCTCAGGTCTCGCACATGGTTCCTCTTCAGATTTGGCTTTAGGTACCCCTGGCGCTTCAAAAAAGTATTCTTTTGTTACCTTTTTTTCTTGAGATTCGGGATTTTCCTGCATATTGTTTATTCTATTTTAGAGGATTTATATTATTCTGGTATTATTTTTGTCTTCTTTACTATTTTCATTTTTCCTTCTTCCTTCTTATAGTATCTTCTACTTTAGTGACATTCAGAGCAGCCGCATTCTTTTTCGTTACGGAAAATTCCATATAACATCAAGGGGAGAAGGAAAAACGCAAAACCCAACTTCAGATCTTCGGGGAGCAGTTCTTTTGCAGTCCCCACGGTTGCTACCGCACTGATCCCAAGTTTTAGATAAAACCAGTCCAGCAGGAAACCTGCCCCAAGAGCGCAGAGAGAAATCATTCCAAGATACAGGGCTGCCGAACGTTTACCAAGGAAACGGGCAACCATCGTTATAGTTGCTACATTGGTTGCCGGACCTGCTAGGAGAAAAACAAAAGCTGTGCCTGGACTCATGCCCTTGGCTACAAGACTTGCGGCAAGAGGAGTAGAAGCTGTAGCGCAGATATAAAGAGGAATTCCCACTAAGAGCATGACCAGCATTGATCCAAAGCCTCCTCCCAGATAATTCTGGATAAGGCTTTCGGGAACTGCATAAGAAATTATTCCTGCAAAAAAGATTCCGATGAGCATCCATTTGGAAATCTCGGCTGGCAGTTCGATATAAGCATATTTTATTCCTTTAATCAACCTGGATTTTACCGATTCTTTATTATTTCTATCTTTTCCGGGTTCCTTATTTTTCCCTTCTTTTCCGGACTCTTTATTTATCCCATCTTTTCCCGATTCATTTTCTTCGCACCCACATTCCCCACAGCTGCAGGAAGAGCCCTCGTTCTGGAAGCCTGAGCTTACCAGGGTAAGTTTTCGGACATTTTCAGATTTAGTATTGATTTTCAGAGGCTTTGCTCCTGAAGGCTTTACTTCTATAGTCTTAGTTATAGTGCTTACAGACTCAGCTTTTCCGTTACCGCAATCTGCTGGTTTATGGCAACTGCAAGAGGAAGAGCTGCATGTTTTTTCCTGTAAAGGAGCTCCAATCAAGGTCGAAACTGTAAGAACTCCTGTTTTTTTCCCGGGACTTTCCTGTTTTGTGATATTCTTCTTTTCCGGGCATTCCCCGATCAAGAAATTATCTGCAAGCCCTGTAAGGACAGCAGTAACAAGAGCAGCAAGTGGGCGGAAAACTGCCATAAGGGGGTCCAGGAGAGCGTAAGTAACCGCTATTGAGTCTACTCCCGTCTCGGGAGTCGAGATAAGGAAGGAAAGAGTTGCCCCCCGGTTAGCTCCCCTTTTTCGGATCGACATCGCGGCAGGGACCACTCCGCAGGAGCAGAGAGGTAGGGGAAGACCTGCAAGGGCGGCATTGATAACAGAACGAATTTTTCCTGCCGATGCTCCAAGGTAGTCCACAATCTTCTGGTCAGGCACCAGGACATTGAGAAGACCTGCAATACCCAGGCCGAAAATAAGATAGGGAGCCGTTTCGACGAAAATGTTCCAGGATTCCAGGAGAACCCCTGAAAAAAGGACCAGAAGAGCGTTTAGGAATTCGAAGTTCATGCTTTTTCCTCCACATGTTCGAGGCACATTTCAATCAGCGTGCGGACGTGCTCGTCTGCAATATAATAAATCGTAAATTTTCCCTCCCTCCTGACCCGCACGAGGTCAAGTTGCCTGAGGGTACGAAGCCCATGAGAAACTGCGGATTGAGTGACACTAAGCGCCTGTTCAAGTTCACAGACGCACATTTCCTTTTGCTTTAGTAAAAAAAGGATCTTAAGGCGGGTATCGGACTGGAGCGCCTGAAAAACCGCAGCCATTCGTGTAATACTTTCGGTGTCCGGAACCTTTTGTAACAGTTTTTCTAACTGTTTTGAATTCACTCGTTCACAGTTCTCTTGCATGAACATATGAACAGCTGTTCATATATTAATATTTTTTTAAGGACTGCGCCACCTAAGAAAGTTGTCAAAAATTTAGAATTGGTCAAAAACGTAGAGGCTGTCCTTTATAGTAGTTGTCAGGGTAAGTTTGATTTATACGAGTAAAAACCTCTCAAAACCAACTAAAAAATTAACTATCGTTTTAACCCAAGATTAAAAGGATGAGATTTTTGTTTCTTTGACAGGTTTCATAGCTTTTTATTATCTTGTGCATCTAATCAGCTACTTTGTTTCTAAATCTTGTTTCTCATAAATATAATTATTATATTTAGTATTGTATTTAAATAAATATTAAACCTAATATTATTTATTCGATATTAAATGCATGTCAAAAAATAACTTGAGCCAATTTTTACACTGTACTCAAACACTAATAAAACAGTTTCATTTCAGTCGAATACCCCGTTGCTTGCAGCTGGGTGCGCCAGCGCAACTTTGATTCAAAACACAAATAGTCGCTCAAGCTATTTAGCTACGACTCTTTAATTGAAGAGGCCTGCTCTATACTCTTTAGCAAAAACTTGGTCTCTTCTCCGAATTTGAATTTTGTGAGGATACGTCTATGAAAATAGATAATAAGAGTTTGAATATAAGAAAAGTAGCATTTCTTCTAAGCGTTGCTGGTTTGGTAATATTAACAGCTATAGGAATGCCTGCAGGCGCCAGTGAGATCAAAGTTAAAAGTATAGTTCCTGAGAATAACACAACTATGTTGTTACAGGTGCCTGATGTGCGCCAATCCACCAACTACTCGTGTGGGGCTTCATGCTTTCAGGCTGTAGTAAGCTACTGGGGCGGTAAAGATATGGGAGAAGGCCAGTTTATTGAGCTCGTCAATACTACTCTCGGAGAGACTGACCGCAAGGGCACCACCCCCAGCGGTATCGTAGAAGGGGCAGAAAAAATGGGGTTTAGAGCTGAGATTAGGGAGAACCTGACACTGGGCGATTTGAGAGACTCCATTAATAAGGGCATTCCAGTAATAGTTAGACTTCAGGCCTGGAAGGATGAGAATCAAACTTGGGAAATGAATGCGAGCAGTCACTACATGGTAGTCATAGGCATAGACAGCAAAAATGTGTACTTTGAAGACCCATGGATACTTGGCAACAGAGGGTATATTCCACATGATGAGTTCATAGAACGTTGGCATACTTTCAGTTATGAATCTCCTACAGCTGATAAAAAAACAAATATGATTCATATGGGAATCTTTATCAGTGGAGACAAGCCTGCACAAAATCCTGGTTTCATACACGTGGACTAAACTCTATCTTAGAGGCTGTCTTAAAATTCAAATCATTTATACAATTGGATAATAGGCAACGTTCCGTTTAAATTCATATTACACACTCGATGTATAAAATCAAACAC
>JGI20225J14565_1000108_pt1 | contig 16366 bp, 12 predicted proteins | sample BioMet4_FD_14565 | JGI IMG/M metagenome (IMG submission 14565) | reverse complement strand
ATTTTGTACTGTCCAGGGAGGATCGGTACAGTAATTCATAGCTGAATACATTTTTCTTCGTATCCAGTATCGGCTGACATGTCAGGCCATCCATCTGAGGCATTTCAATGTCCGTAATCACACAGGAAACCTTGCCTTTCAGACCGCTGACCTTGTATTTCTGGAGCAGATCCCATGGAGTCAATCGTTGAAATGGGGTCCTCTCGTGCCTCACTGACATCCAGCGTTTCAATGGCCTCCGCACTTGCTGTCCCGTTAAATGCCCCCACCAGTTCCTTCTGCTTCGCGGCGTCAATCGATGAGAACGAGTAGAGCAGGACAAAGAAGCACAGCAGCAGCGTCACCATATCGCCATATGTATCCATCCAACTATAGCCGCCCCCGCTCTCCTCCGGATCGCTCCTGCGCCGTCTCGCCATATCTGTTCACTTCCTTATTGTCTGACTTCCTCTGCGGTTGCGGCTTTCACCGCGTTTTTGTCCCCTCCGCCTGGCTTCCCGGCTCCCTCCTTCGGAAGGAATGAGTTCAGCTTTTCTCTGATAATGCGGGGATTTTCTCCGTTTTGGATGGAGAGAACCCCCTCGATGAGCAGTTCTTTTTGGAGATACTCTTTTTCACCAAGCGTTTTCAGCCGCTTAGAAAGCGGGCCGAAAACCAGGTTTGCAAGCATTGAGCCGTAAAATGTTGTGACCAGAGCAACTGACATGTTGCTGCCCAAAGAGCTCATGTCGGAGAGATTCTTCAGCATGTTGATCAGTCCGATCAGCGTGCCGATCATGCCAAATCCCGGGGCGTACGCCGCCGCAGCATCCAGAATTGACCGAATCTCGGCGTGGCGGGACTTCGTCATGCTCAATTCAGTATCCAAAACGCTCTGAATTAACTCGGGGTCCGATCCATCCACCACCAGCATGATCGCCTTCTTCAAAAACGGATCCTGCATGTTTTCCGTCTGTTCTTCCAGTGCAAGCAAGCCATCTCTACGGGCCACACTTGCAATATTTGTAATAATCTCGATGTCCTGGTTCAGATCAATGGTCTGATTCCTCATCGCGATTTTGAGTGCTTTCACCAGCCGCCGAAGTCGTTCGACAGAAGTGGAGGCAATGGTTGCACACAGCGTGCCGCCAAGGACAATAAAAATGGAGCCCGGATCAATGAAATCAAAAATATTTCCGCTGGTCATTATGCTGATGACAATACAGCCAATTCCCGCTACGATTCCGGTTATCGTGACAACACTCATGAAGCCTTCACCTCATTTACCGGGCTGCATATCATCAACCGCACCTTTTGGCGGATGAGAGAACTTCCCGCTTTTTTCATTCCTCATTCATCAGCTTCCGTACCAGAATTGCCGCCGCAGGGCGGGCCGCTATCCAGTTTTCATTGATTTTCTCAGCCAGTTCCGCGGCGGTCTCTGCCACCGCGATTTTTTTACCGGTGGCAAGACTGAGAATGGTATCCGGTGTTTCCTCCATGGTCTCAATCAGATTCTCATTGATCCAAAATTTATCCTGTCGGTTGATTCTTGTCACCTGAATCAAGCGGGCTCACCTCCCATGTTGATTTGCGGCAGGTTTACCGCTTCAGATTTACCAGTTCCTCCAGCATCGTATCAGAGGTCGTGATGACCCGGGAATTTGCCTGAAATCCACGCTGAACGATAATCATATTGGTCAGCTCAGAGGCCAGAGACACGTTGGACATTTCCAGCTCACCGGACTGAAGAGAACCTGCTCCCTCGTCATTGACATAGTGAACAGAGGCGGTTCCGCTGTTGTTTGAGGTAACATAGGTGCTGTTCCCGGCAGAATCCAGACCCGCCGGATTGTTAAACGTTGCCAGGACCAGCCGTCCGATTTCAACCGAAGAGCTGTCCGACCGTTTGGTTGCGGTGATAATGCCGTTGGTGTCGATTGCATAGTCGGAGTAAACTGTGCCATCAATCGTAATGTTGCTCAGGGTACCCGGTGTGCCGGTCAAGCCGGTTCCCAGCACACCCTGCACATAGGCACCGTTTTTTGTCACCAGATTGCCAGCTCCGTCCCGTTCAAAACTGCCGTTTCTGGTATATGTTGTGCCGGTTCCATCGGTAACCACAAAATAGCCCTCTCCTTGAATCGCAAAGTCCAGCGGACCATCCGTGCTCTGGGTACTGCCCTCGGTCATATCCTTGGTGATTCCTGCAATCGACATACCCAGACCAATCTGCTTGGAGTTCTGTCCGCCCTCATTCGTGGACGCCGCGGTGGCCTCGCTGACGGTCTGACTGACGATGTCCTGAAATACTATCTTGCTGGCCTTATAGGCGGTGGTATTTACGTTTGCCACATTGTTGCCGATGACATCCATGGCGGTTTGATGATTCTTCAGGCCGGACACACCGGAGAACATTGACCTCATCATAACGAATTTCCTCTTTTCCAGTCATTTTAAAGTTAATAGAAACCCGGGATACCTCAAGTCGCCTTCTGCGTCGTATCTGTTGCTGTAGTACCCGTTGCCGTTGTATCCGTTGTCGTTGAGTCCGTATCTCCCGATGTATTCTCGGCAATTGCGATGATATCGTCCACGCAGATTGCATAACTGCCCACAACCAGATATGCTTCTCCGTTTTTCATCACCACGCCCTCTGCCGTCCCGGCATATGTCATCGTGATGCCCGTTTCAGAGTCCAGGACCTCCGCATAAATCGCTTTCCCCACATAGCCCAGTGCCTTGGACGTGCTCAGGGAGCCGCTCATATCCTGCATCTGCTCCATCGTTGACATCTGGGCCAGCTCTCCGACAAATTCGGTGTTGGACTGAGGCTCCATGTCGCCAAAGGGCATCAGCTGAACCCTCTGATCCTTGAAGCCCACGACCTCAGCCTCAACATAGTGGTCGTCTGAGGCGTAAATCCTGCACAGATCTCCCATATTGACGGATGGGCCGCTGGATTCCACCGTCAGGCCAACAACCTTCATTACTTTTCCACTGCACTCAATCAATTCACTTTTCTGCAAGCGATCCCTGCACCTTAGCAATGTGCCCTCCATAACCACACTCTTCCTTTTCGTGCACTTCCTTTAAAAGTTCATAGGCACGGTTCAATTGCCCCGGTACGCCGCAATCCGCCAGCTTCGTTTCGGATTCCAGCACACAGTCGCTTCGCTTCATCAACGGATTCACATTCAGCGCAATTTTTCTTCCCCGCGCCTGCTCCATCTTCTCAATGGAACCCGTGGCACTGTAATGCCGAAAGTCCTCGCCGCACAAATGGATGGTAATTTCCTCGTTCTGATGAAACCGGGACATCGCAGCGCCAATGACGTTCAAAAATGCCTGGTCGGATTGCTCCAGCTTGATGTCGATAATTTTTTCTGCGATCTGCTTGACCAGCTCCATAATTTCGTTCTGGAGCACATCCACTCTGCTGTCATAATCATCCTTGAGCTGCCGGGTCAAGACGGTGAGCCGCTGCTGCTCCTGCTCTTTCCAATGGTCGATCTCTTCCTCCGCCGCTCTTTTGCCATCGGCGTAACCATGTTTTTTTTCCTCTTTCCGCAGCGCTTCTGCCTGGTGCTTGGCCTCTTCGATCATTTGGGCCGCTTTCTGCCGGGCCTGCTCCCGAAGCTGCGTGCTCTCCCTCTGGGCTTCTTTCAGCAGTTGTTCGGCCTGTGCGGCAGCCTGTGCGGCCTGTTCCATCTTTTCCGCCAGTTCCGTTTCTCTCCGATTCTCATTTTCCGTTTCGGAACCCGACTGTTCATAAGATTTTTTTTTGCAGGAAGAAAAAGCAACGTATTGCCGCTCCACTCTAAACGACGACATCGTTTCCATCTCCTCTCGAAACAATAATCTCTCCGCTATCGTCCAACAGACGAACGACTGTAACGATCTTCTGTTGTGCCGCTTCCACATCCTTAAGCTTCAGCGGACCCAGATCGTTCAGATCGTCCAGAACGAGTTCCTGCTGCCGCTTGCTCATATTGCTCAGAATGAAATTCTTTACCTCCGGGTTTGCGCCCTTTAGCGCGGTGGTCAGTTCCTTCTGATCCACATCCCTCAAGACCCGCTGCATTGCCTGAGGCGAAAGCTTGATAATATCCTCGAAGACAAACATGCTCTTTCGAATCGCCTCGGCCAGCTCGGCGTCGGTCATGGTCAATGTTTCCAGAATGTTACGCTCTGTCCCTCGATCCACGCAGTTGATCATTTCCACCACAGAATTCAGGCCGCCCACTACCGTCTGATCACCGGAACCCATCTGCTCAAGTCGCTTTTCCATAATGCTTTCCGCCTCGCGGATGAATTCAGGCGCCACACTCTCCATATTGGCCATCCGGGCCACCACATCCACCTGTACACTTGCCGGAAGCTCCACCAGCACCTGTGCGGACTTTGTGGGCGACAGATAAGCGAGAAGGAGCGCAATGGTCTGCGAATTCTCGTTAGAAATCAGGTTGACTATTTGAGTCACATTTGCCTTTCGCACAAATTCGAATGGTCGTACTTGCAGAGAATCCGTCAGCTTTTCCAGTATTGAATTTGCCTTGTCGTCACCCAGTGCACGGTTCAGAACGCTTCTGGCGTAGTCCAGACCACCTTCTGATATAAATTTCTGAGCAACACAGGTCTGATAGAATTCCGCCATAACGGCATCCTTTTCCTCCTGCGTGACCTGTTTCGTGGTCGTTATCGCAAGCGTCAGCATGGAAATTTCGTCCTCCGTCAGGGACTTATAAATCTGGGCGGCATGGTTTTTCCCAACACCTATCAGCAAAATCGCCGCTTTTTCTCTATTTGAAAGCTTTGCCGCCATCGTTCTCCCTCCCCGAACCTTTAGTTATCCGTTAGCCAACCGCGAAGGATCTGCACGACCGCCTCGGGGTAATCCTCGACCAGTCTTTCCACCTTCTCTGTCTCGTTCGACTTGGCTTTGACCAGATCCAACAATTCCTCATTCGTTTTTGCCTGCTGCTTTTGCTCTTTTTCATCACTCGTCCGAGTTCCGGCTTTGGCGGCTTCCACTTTCTCTTCCGGCTCATTCCGTTTTTTCAGGAACCGAAGAACCAAGACCACCGCCGCAAGGAGTGTCAGACAAATCAGAACGGCCTTAAGGATGCCGGCCATTGTCGCGCGCTTTACCGCTTCTTGGCTTTGCTGATAGTAATCGTCAAAGCCCTTTTCACCGGCAGATTCCACAAAGGGAAGGGAAGCAACGCTGATATATTGCGGATCGACCCCGATCGCGTTGGCCACCAGCTCCTTAGCCTGCGATTGAACTGCGCTGGCTCCATCGGTGTCGCTGTTCAGCAGTACGGAAACCGAGAGATCCGCCACCGTCCCCTGCGCTTTTTCAATCTGCTTTTGCAGCTCGTTCAGTTCATAGTTATAAGTTTTTGTACTGCTGTTTGATGAATTCCCGCTTCCGTCCGACGTCATGTACTCCGTCCCGGACACTCCATTGCTGTCCGTTCCAGCCGAACCGTTGGTTCCATCGGCGTCCTTGGAGTTGTTCGCCGTCTCCTCCAAGCTGCGGAGCATTCCCTCTGTCTCGCCTTCGATTGGTGCGCTGAATTCAACAGAATTTTGTGTTTCCTTGTCAAAGTTCAATGTCAGATTCACGGAGGCTGTTACATTCCCGCTGCCCATGACCGGTTCCAAAATCTTCAAAACCTGATCGGACAGGATTTTTTTCATCTGCTCCGCCAACTGCATCTGAGAGGTGGAATAAGTCTGGGCGGAATCACTGTCGCCGGTCAAATCATAGGTGTGCATCGCGGAATCCACAATGCTGACATTCTCCAGTTCCAGATCTGGCACGCTCTTTATTACAAACTGTGCGATGGAGCGGGCCTCGGTATCGCTCAGCGTGGTGCCTGTCTGAAGTTCCAGCATCACCGCGGCGCTGGCTTTGGTGGTGTTCTTCGACACTACATAGGAGGAATTCGACGCCAGATTAACGATCACAATGCTGTCCTTGATTTTATCCATGTTGTTGAGGGTGGCTCTGATATTTTCCTGCAGCGTGTATTGAAGCCGGGTTCGCGTTTCGACATCGGTGGAACCGAAATCCGAGCTGTTCGTGAACAGATCATAGTTCAATCCGGTCTGCGGATATCCATCCGCCGCCAGAGTCACCCGCAGCTCATCCGCCTTATCCTCCGGCACTAAAATCGTGTCTGTCCCCTGCATCTTGGTGTCTATACCGTCAGTTTTCAGGATATCCAGAATTTTTCCAGCCTCATCGGCGTTCAGACCGGAGTAGAGCGCCGTATAGTGAACGCGATTCAACATTACCGCCACCGTAATACTGATCACCAGTGTGGCAATCAATGCGCAGGAAGCAAAAACTTTACTCTTACGGCTCATTGTCTTGACCGACTCGATGAGATGCTTCATCATGCCCGGCAAGTTTAACTTTCCTTTCGGTAAGACCTTACTTTCCTCAGCCGCTTTCTGGGGTTTTACCTTAGCCGTTTCCGCATTTTCAACTTCACTGTCTGCCATTTCGTATTCACCGCTTCCAAAGTCAAATCAATTCCAGTAAAACACGGGTGACCAGGTCGAACCTAGATTCGCAGCTGGATGCCAATCTTGCGTTCGGCCTTCTCCGCCCGTTGGGGTTTTTGTTCCGTAAAAATCCATGAACCAAAAATTACATTTTTTAAAATATTTTATAATTAATGCTTTTGTTTTTTCGACAAAAAACGACATCTATTACAAGACCATTGGAATATACTAGGTTAATCTTCCAAATAATGGGTTTTCAATTCAGCTTATTATTCTCTAAGCACCCAACGGAGTCTGTCTGAACTCTCAGTTGAGACAATCAAAGTGATCTGGATTTCATTTTGTTACAATAAATTTTCGTAAAGAAAATTACTTGAAGAAAGGAGTTGGCAAAACTATGCCTCGCAAAAGCGAAACCGCCGCCGATAGACGTGATGGCTGCTGTGAGCCTCGCTATATTAAAACCCGCAAGGCAAACGGAACGGCCATGTGCGATTATGTAAGCCAGGGCAGCAACGCGGAGGCCCAGAGGGCGCAGTCTGAGGTATGTGTCCAATGCGGTAAATTGCAGTCAGACGCCGACCACACGGATCCTCCGGAAACGGTAGAACAATATCTGGATCGATGGCTCCAGTCTATACGTCACAGTGTCAGAAAATCAACCTATGCAAATTATGACGGACTGATCCGCCGGCACATTGTCCCCGCCATTGGAGAAACACCGCTTTTTCAGGTAAGCAGCAGCATGATCCAGCGATATATCAATCAAAAGCTGGACAGCGGGAGACTGGATGGAAAAGGTGGCCTGTCCGTAAAGACCGCACAAGATATCGTCGGACTTCTCAAGCGCAGTTTGAATGCGGCAGGGATTGAATTGAATATCAATCTGCCGAAATACAGCCTCCCGATGTTTCGCGTGCTGACCCAGCAAGAACAGCGGGCTTTGATCACCGCTGCCCAGGCCGTGGGCAATGCGGAAAGTCTTGGGGTATTGATCAGCCTGTTTACCGGACTCCGCATCGGTGAACTGTGTTCTTTGAAATGGAACGACATATCGTTCCAGGAGGGTGTTTTGAAAGTCAGCAAGACTCTGCAGCGAATCGAAAATTGTGAATCTGATAAAAGAAGAAAAACAGTAATTGAAATGGGAACGCCATTAAACAAAGGATCGATCCGAAACGTGCCTCTTGCTCCTTTCTTGCTATGTCAGCTCGCCCAGTTAAAAGCATCTGCGCATGACGATGATTATATTCTATCCGGTAACTGCCGGTATGTGGAGCCCAGGCTGTGCCAATACAGATTTAAAAAATTGGTAAAGAGCGCAGGAATTGACGACATTAATTTTAATGCACTCCGGCACACCTTTGCCGCAAGATGCCTGGAACTGGAGATGGATGCAAAGACAATCAGTGAAATATTAGGGTATTCAAACAGCAATACGATACTGGAGCGATACGTGCAAGTTCCTTTTGAGCGTCAGCGAGACTGTCTTGAAAAATTGTCCCGCTTTTTATAACGTGCTCCATGTCATTTGCCCAGAAACTCATTCGTAAAGCACTGAGAGGTCACGAGAATTGTCCCGAGGTCTGCCCGCTGTACAAATCCCTGCGGTTTCAGGTGCGAAATACCGTGTTTCATATGGCTTACAAATCCAGACATACCGCAGGGCTTCACAACCTGTAGTATGTCTGGGTTGTACTTTTTTTCGTTTTTCGCCAACCCGATACCAGCAAGGCCACTCGCCAAGGCTGGCTTTTGTATTCCGGTAAATCTCGCTCTGCCAACAATAAGCGACTAAACACGACAAATTGATGTAACTAAAAGAAGTAGTAGTGGATTACCGTTTTATCCCTTCCCTATAATAGAGTAATATTTTAGAAATTCCAAGCATTTTTTTATGATATTTGTTACAAAAATATTTCGCCGTTGAAGTATGCATTTTAAGATGTGCAACATATATCATTATAAATCTGTAAATGTGTGATTTTTTTCGACGAAAAAACATCATATTTGGTAAAAAACATTTTTGGCAGAAATGATTTTAAAAGCAGATTTTTTTGCCTGACGCGGATAAAAATTCTGTTGTTCGACAGGAAGAAGCGGCTATACAAGCAGTTTGGGCAGGCAGTATTTGTTTGTCAGCAGCATATTTTTTGTTTTTACCGTTAATCTTTCCAGAAAAGGAACGATATGTAATGTTGAAATGAGGAAGAGAAAAGCAAGAGGGCGCCTGATTGATTTTTCTGTTTCCCATGATCCAGCAAAACACGAACGGGTCGGCACGGACGCCGGCCCCCAAAAATCAAGGAGGAAATTATTATGCGTATCAATACCAATATCACAGCGTTGAATACTTATACTCAGTATACCAAGAACAACAACAAGATTGCAAGCTCCGTGGCCAAACTGTCTTCCGGTTACGCCATCAACAGCGCTTCCGACAACGCCGCCGGTCTGGCAATTTCTGAAAAGATGCGGGCACAGATCCGTGGTCTGGACCAGGCGTCCACCAACGCACAGGACGCCATCTCTCTGACCCAGACCGCCGAGGGCTCTCTGTCCGAGTCCACCGAGATTCTGCAGAGAATGCGCGAGCTGTCTGTCCAGTCCTCCAACGACACGAACCAGAACGACGTGGACCGTGACGCCCTGCAGGACGAGTTCTCTCAGCTGCAGTCTGAGTTGGACGACATTTCCAGCAACACCTCTTTTAATAAGAAGAACCTGCTGGACGGCTCCCTGGCTAAGTCCACCGCCAGCCTCTCCAACGTCTCCCTGGCAAAGTCCGGCCTGTCCGTGGAACTGGGCAACGTCTCCGCCGGCAACTACAGCTTCCAGGTCGGCGTGAAGCAGGATAGCTCCGCGATTACGGGCGTCAAGTCCGACTTCTCGGCCGACAGCTCTTCCTCGTCCTTCACCGTGGGAACTGTGACCAACAACATCGCTGCCTCCAGCCTGGCGAACGGCAACTACACCGTCACTGCGTCTTATGACAAGAGCAATAAGCAGATGACGTTTACTGCCGCCGGTGACAACAATCAGACCTTTACGGCGACTCTCAGTCAGACTGAACTGGCAGATGCTTTCGGTACAGGCGGCACTAAGACGGCAACGCTGAACTTCGGCAACGGCACCACCACAGCGTTCTCTTTCAGCCTTACCACCGCCTCCACCTATGATACGACCAGTGAATCCACCATGACCACCCTGGCCACTGACCTCACCAGCGCGCTGAGCCTTTCTGCCAGCAACGGCGTGGACGCTCAGGACGCCACCTACGGTATCTACGCCAGCATGACCGGCGCGGATGACGTAAAGCTGTCCGCCGGCATGGACTCCGTCACATTCTCCAACGGCGTTAAGGTCAACTTCAATGAGTTGACCACCTCAGACGTTAAGACCTCCAATACGGCGACAGTCAGTGGTGCAGGTACGGGTGTTGCAAAAGTTGTAGGTACCAGTTCCGGTCTTGATGTCTCGTACGACAACCTCAAAGTAGCCGACAACTCTACGCTACTGGACAACATCTCCAGCCTTGATGTCAATGCCGGTACAGACTCCCTGACAGTGAGCATTGGTGGCAACACCTACACAGCGTCCGTAGTTTCTGACGATTTAACGGATCTGGGCTTTGCTGCCAGTACGGCTGATAACGCAACCAAGACGAAGACCCTCACTTTTACCACCAGTGCCACGGGAGTCTCCGACGCTGACAAGTCCTTTACGATGGATGTTACAACATCCTATGATTTGGATTCGGGTCATGCAACTGCCGTAGATCCTACTTTGGCTTCTCTTGCCACAGCTACTGACCTTACAGTTGCCAACGTCGGCCACAGATCCGACTCCGTCTTCAGTACGAATGCTTCTACTTTCGACGTGACGCAGACAGCAAACGCTGGCCTGACCTTCCAGGTGGGTGCGAACGAAGGCGACGAGCTGACCATCAACATCGATAAGATGGACTCCACCTACCTGGGCGTCTCCTCTCTGGACATCAGCACGCAGGACGGTGCTTCCGCGGCGATCAGTTCCGTGGACAACGCGATCAATCAGGTTTCTTCCCAGCGTGCATATCTGGGCGCCATTCAGAACCGCCTGGATCACAAGATTGCCAATCTGGATACCTCCAGTGAGAACCTGACCTCCGCCGAGAGCGAGATCCGCGACGTGGATATGGCCAGCGAAATGACCAACTTCACCAACGCGAACATTATGTCTCAGGCTGCTACCGCAATGCTGGCTCAGGCCAACAGCCTGCCCAAGAATGTGCTGTCTCTGCTCAGCTAATCTCCAGACATCCTTTCTCGGAATGCTCCCGTCCGGAATTTTTGAACGGTTGCTTTCCATTTCGAATGATTGAAAAAAGCCGAAAAGATCGGGGGACCGCGTACCGCACATGGGTGCGGTACGCCCCCCTCTTCGCGGCATAATCAGATCAGGCGGCGCTTACGCCGCAAAACGGAACAGGAGAAGCATCCTGAAAATTCTCGAGAGATTCCGAGAGTTTTCAGGACATCTCAATTTTGTGGGAAGTACCCCACGCAATCGCATGATCGGAGGAATTATCTTGCAGTATTTAAAACGTGCTTTTTCCTGCATACTGACTGTGCTGCTTCTCATCTCGGTGCTTCCGCCGGCACTCGCCGCCTCGGACGGAATCGTTCTGACTTCCATCGGGCACAGCAGCTCCACCACGTTTTCCTTCTCGGATTCTTCCCGATCGGCCACCCTATATGTTCCTTACAACTACAGCGGGAATACGCTGGATCTGACGAACGGGCTGAAAATCGCCTATGATGAATCCCTCTATCAGTCCGTGGTGGCGGTTGCCTCCGGCGCGGCCGTCATTTGCAGCGCCAGCGACCCCGATTCGGCCAATATCGTTCAGGTTAAAGTCTCGTACAGTCATGTGGGCGACAGCGCTCAGGCTTTGCCGTACCAGGTTGTCTATTCCGTCCGGGTGGTCAGGGCTGAGGCGCAGGGCTCCGTATTCTCCGGCGGGATTACTCGCCAGGTGAAGGCCGGAAATACCATTTCCATTACAGCCGCCGTACTGGAGGCGGCCTATCAGAAAAACGACGGGCCCGGACTGGATCACTTTGTCATCCGGGGGAGCAACCTTGTGACCGGAACCCTCGCCTATTCCGTCGGCGATGTTTTTTCCACGTCGATTAGTCTGGACAGCGCCGGAAATATTTTGGGTAATCTAACATTTCAGGGGGCATCCGATGGAGAGGTCTCTTACTACGTCGATGCCTATGAAAAAAACGCCTCCTCTCCGCTGGGCACCGCTCTTCTGACGATTACTGTGGACTCCACGCCAACCATCAAGAGTTCCTTTGTGGGTACGAATTACATTGGCACCGCTTTGAAATTTTCGCAAACCGACTTTTCAAACCTCTCCAATCTGTGGGGAGGAGCCGTGCAGACCATTGAGATCACGCCGAACGGCAGCGTTTATGGCACCTGGAATCTGAACTCAACAACTCTGACGGACGGGGTTTCCTGTGAAATCGATGCCGGACAGATCGCAAACCTGACGTTTAACGGCAGCGCGGCGGGAACTGCGCAATTTACCTGGAGAATTTCCACGGCGTCCGGATACTCCGATTATGGTTCCGGCTCCATTGCGGTCTCTAACCTGTCCCTATCGCTCTCGTCTTATTCCGCCGCCTCCCTTCTTACGCGCGGAGGCACTTGGTCCATTTCCTCTTCACATTTCAGCTACTCCCCCTCGTCGGTTTCGCTCTCCTACCTTAAAATCAGCACCATCCCCGCATCCGCCGACGGCTATCTCTGCCTGAGCACTGCGCTCGCCAAAGATGCCAGTGCTGGCTATGCGGCCATCTCTGCAAATACCGCACTTCAGGCAGGGGCCATTATCCCCTACCAGTACATTCCATATCTCAGGCTGGTTGCAACCAGTTCAGGAACCGGTAGTTCTCTCTCCTTTACCTGGACAGCTACGGCAAGCAGCAGCGCATCTTCCGCCACGTGGGCCACGGCGGCGTCTTACACCGTGGGCTTTGCCTCAGGAGGAAGCGTCTCCTATAACTCAAGCCTGAATATTCCTCTTACGCTGGATAAATCCGATTTTATGTCGTCCTACTCCGGTCAGAGTGGCTACTCACTTTCCTATATTGTATTCTCTCAAACCTCTCAAACCGGGGGAAAGCTCTACTATGATTATAATCTGTCCTCTAAAACCGGCACGGCGATTTCCACTTCATCAAAATATTATGTAAACTCAAGTCCCAATCTGTCACAAATTACCTTCGTCCCAACCGCCAATTTCATCGGGACTGCGACATTCTCCTATAAGGCCTATCGGGCCAGCGGTGATTCCTTGAGCGGGACTTTGAAAATAACCGTCTCTAACAGCTCCGGCGGCGTGGTGAGCTATACGGCGGATAAAAACGGCACTCTTTCTCTGGACGCCAACGACTTTTCCTCGGCATTTTCCAATGCAACCGGAGAGACGCTGTCCTATCTCAAGCTGTCTGTTCCCACTGCCAAAAGCGGGAGCTTCTACTACAATTACGCCTCTCCCTCCAGCTATGACTATCAAGTGTCCTCATCAGCCAAGTTTTACGTTCGCTCCTCGCCCTACCTCTCCTATATTTCCTTTGTTCCATACAAGGATTACACGGGCACCGTGTCCGTCAGCTTCACGGGTTACTCCACGGCAGGCAATTCCTATACGGGAAAGCTTGTGCTCTTTGTGGTGGACAGTCCGGCGGGCATTGTTTCCTATTCCTGCAAGACCAATGGCGCCGCCGTACTTCAAGGGGATGATTTTGCCGATGAATTTATCAGCGTGACCGGCTCGGTGCTGTCTTACGTACTCTTCACTCCGCCCGCAAACACCGTCGGAACCCTGTATTACCAGTATGACCCCACAACGGCCAAAGGAACCACCGTCTCGGGTAATACCAAGTATTGCAACGGTCTCACCCCGGATCTTTCCGACATCACCTTTGTCCCCGCTAAGGACTACACCGGAACTGCGGAAATCAAATATACCGTGTACACCTCCAGTGGAGCTTCCTATATCGGCAAACTCAAGATCGCCGTGGGAGTCGGGGCTGCCGGAGCGGTTTCTTATTCCACCGATCTCAACACAATGTTTTTCTTTCGGGCAAGCGACTTTTCCAACAAGTTCTATTCAAATACGGGTGGCGCCGCCCTGTCCTATGTAACCTTCACGCTTCCCTCCTCGTCCTACGGAACACTGTATTACAATACGCTCTCCTCCTCCGGTTACGGAACTGCGGTAACAGGCGGAAAAGCGTATGGGGTCAATACCGCTCCGTATCTCTCCAACATCACGTTTGTTCCCAAAACCGGCTATACAGGATCTTTCTCCATCTCCTATACTGGCTACACGACAGATGGCACCGGGTACCCCGGGAAAGTGACGGTCAGCGTTGGAGGCGGGGGCGGCATTCTCAGCTATAATACCGACTCGCTCACTAAGGTCACCTTCAGCCTCTCCGACTTTCAGGAGGTATTTTCGGCGGATGTGGGAACCTCTCTGTCCTATGTAAAGTTCTCCCTGCCGTCCTCGGACGCAGGCACGCTCTATTACAGCTATTCCTCGTCCTCCGATAATACGGCGGTCTCCTCCGGTAAAAAATACTACGCAAGCAGCTACCCCTACCTGTCCAGCGTTTCTTTTGTCCCCAATTCCACTTTTTCAGGTACGGCCAGTATCAGCTATATCGCCTATGACAGCTCGGGCCAGTCCGACAGCGGAACCGTCTATATTACTGTGAACACCCGCAGTGGGGGGACTGTGACCTATTCCGATGATAAGAATACGCCGATCAGCCTGGACGACAGCGATTTCAAGGACGCCTTTTCAGATGAGACGGATTATACGCTCTCCTATGTGAAGTTCACCCTGCCGTCCTCCACTTACGGCACGCTTCGCTATCAATATACCGCTTCCAGCTCCGGTACGGAAATCTCATCCTCCAAAGGCTACTATGTGAATTCCAGTCCGCGTCTTTCAGACCTTACATTTGTTCCCGCAAAGGATTATGTGGGCACCGTCACGATTTATTATACGGCTTACCCCTCCAGCGGAAAGGCATACAGCGGTCTGCTGAAGATCACTTTACTGGAAACGGAAGCTCCGCCGTTCTCCGACGTTGATGCCAGCTACTCCTGGGCTTCGCCGTCAATTGCATATCTGTACAAAACCGGCGTGATTCAGGGATACCAGAATGGACTGTATCATCCAGGAGACAGTCTGTCACGGGGGGACTTTATTCTGATGGTGGTTCGGGGATTCGGCCTGACTGCCACTGATTCCGGCAGCTTTTCCGACGTTCCGCAGGGAAGCTATTACTACGATGCGATTGCCACGGCAAAGGCTTTGGGCGTTGCGCTGGGCAGCGGCGGGCACTTTTCCCCGGATTCCAATCTATCCCGACAGGATGCCGCCGTAATTCTCGCCAGGGCGATGACGGCATCGGGCCATACGCTGCCTTCGGCGAGCGACAGCACCCTGTCGGGATACTCGGACGCCGACAGTGTCTCCGATTATGCAGCTCCCAGCGTTGCCGCGCTGGTGAAAGCCGGGATCCTGCAGGGAAACGGCAGCGCACTGCATCCCAGACAAATGATCAGCCGGGCGGAAATGTCCGTTATTTTATTCCGTGCCCTGACTGCGTCAGATTAGGCCGGCGGCGCTATGCCGCTGCTGTAAGACCGCCCTTGAAGCCTGTAAAGGCTTCAAGGGCGGTCTGATGATCTCTTCCGATTTCAATTCCATCACAATCCAAAAGCGATACATGTTCCTCGGTGCGGCAGGCCGCCCGGCGAAAACAGCGCCTAGGGAACAGGGCCCCTCACATTCCGGTACCGTTCCTTTTCCTGCAGAAGATCTCCACATGATCTCCGGGATTCACCACATCCAAAAATGAGCCGGTCCTTCCGTTGACTTGCAGGACGACCTCGCCATCCGGATGCTCCAGATTCAAGTCTGAGTATTTTAGCAAATTCATGAGATAGTACGGCTCCCCATCGGTCTTGGGGGGAAACACACGGGACACTCCGTTAAAGAGAATACCCAGGCTAACGCCTTGCGGCTCACGGGGCTCCATATCGGGCTCCCCGCCGGCACTCCCTCTGATTACGGACAATGCCGGCGGTGCAGAAATCCCGCCGCTCCGATCGAATTCTTCTCTCTCCGTGCGATCAGCCGGATCCCGAAACACCACTTCCTCCGGCTCCGAGCAGATGATGTCGCCGTCCGCGACGATCCGCTCCAGGGAGGCAGCTTCACCGTTGACGGTTACCATCCGCGCTGTGCATTTCAAGGCCTCTCCCACTGTGACCACGGCATCCTCGCCTTTGACTGCCGGCGCAAACTCAATGGCGTCGCCCGCCCGAACGATATTCGAAAGTCGTGCCTTTTCCCCGTTGAGAGTCAGAATCGCAGGCTTTCCCGACTGCCCGCGGAAAATTTCCCGTTTTCCGTCAATTTGAGCCATCACGTTTTTTCCGTTGCGGGGCAGGAAATCCGAAAGCGAATATCCGTTCATGCTCAACAGATCCTGAACGGTGAAGCAGTCGTTCCGGAAGAGCTTCACCGGCTTTCCGTTCAGCAGGATGCGGAAGCTGTCGGCAACCAGATTAAAGCCCGCAGAAACGGCAATGCCCAGCGGCGTGGCGTACTCCGAATCATTCAGGATATAATCCTCCGATACAGCACTCTGCTCAAAGTTCCGACCGGCGATGGCGACGCGGCTAAGCTCCATGAGCCGGGAGAAAAAAATCTGCTGCAGATTTAATTTACTGCAGCGTGGTCAGAAAGGTCAGATGAACGTGAATAAGTGGTTTGAAAATTTGAAAATAT
>JGI20225J14565_1000106_pt1 | contig 16475 bp, 10 predicted proteins | sample BioMet4_FD_14565 | JGI IMG/M metagenome (IMG submission 14565) | reverse complement strand
CATGGCTATATTGCCTAACGCATTAACTTCCCATTTTGGAGCAAGTTTGTAAGTGATATACGTTTGAGCATCAATAAAATTCGGGTTGAATTCGGCATCTGTATCAGTGGTCTTCAGTAGTGAACGGCTTGTTTTGTATCGGACTCCTGTCACTTGCGTAAACTTACCGCTTGAACTGCCCACATAAGCATTTGCACCCATGAAACTGGCGCTAGCCGAACCTTCAAATGCCTTTGGTTTCTTATAGGTAATGTCAAGAACCGAACTCATTTTGTCTCCATAACGTGCTTCAAAACCTCCCGCTGAGAAATTGACCGATTCCGTCATATCCGGATTGATAAAGCTTAATCCTTCCTGTTGACCAGAGCGGATTAACAAGGGCCTGAAAACTTCCATTCCATTGACATACACTATATTTTCGTCGTAACTGCCTCCTCGTACAGAATACTGCGAACTCAATTCATTATTGGTTGAAACGCCGGCGTATGTGACAACCAAACTTTCTATACTTCCACCGGCAGGGTCGGGAAGTAGTTTCACTTTGTCAGCATTCAATGTTTCGAGTGTCGTCGTTTGTTTACGAATAGCTGTTGCAACAACTTCACCTAATTCCAAAGAGGCAGAATGCATCATTACATTGAGACGCATATCTTTGTTGACAGTAGGAATGATTCGTTCGGATTTCTGATAACCCAAACATGAATAGACTATAGTTACCGAATCGCCGTTAGAGACTGACAATGAATAAAATCCTTTATCATTGCTCATAGTCCCAATCAGAGTGCTTTTCACCCTGATATTGACAAGTTCCAAAGGATTTCCATCGGCATCACGTACGAAACCGCTAATTTTGGCTCTCCCTTGCCCAAAAGATTGAATTGATATTAATATAAATAGCAGTGCAGCTATAGCACGAATCTTCATATACATTTTCACTTTAGTAATACTAACGCAAAATAATCGAAAAATGTATAAACAGGTTCTGAAAAATCTATTCCCTTGTATTAAAGAAGGCACGGATTACATTGATTTAGTAGACTTTTATGCATTTTAAGTTTTTAAATCAGCGTAATCCGTGCCTGAAAAATTATCGTGGATGCTTTTTATATCAATAGCTAAAACCTGTCTTGCCTTGAATATTGTTTGCGTCTTGTAAAGGTATCAATGTGAATCCCCATTGGTATTCGCGATTGGCGGGCAATGTATATGCCGGTTCCGGACGAGCACCCCAACTGTCATATCCTGCAAGTCCTTGTTGTTTCATGTCGACACACACTTCTACAAAGTTGCGTGGAGTGACATCGTTTACATGATGTTGTCTGCGAAGTACGTCTTTTGCTTGTGCTTCATCATGATTGGCAACCATTTCAGGAGTGAAATTATTCCATTGACGAGGTAATGCTGTTTGTTCTTCATCGTCGAAATCTTCAATGGTGTTACGCAACGCATTGAACTCAATCGTTGGATTTCCTTCGATAAGCAATCCTTTGCCCTTAACGGCAGTCAGTGTAACCCAACGCGTATCGCTGTGATGTCCGTTTTCTTGCGGACGAACGTATGGGTAATACATTTTTTCGGCTGTTGTTTTGTATAAGTCAATCATCGAACCGGCTTTTCTATCCCAGTAGTTTTCCTGTGGTCCACGACCTAGATAGGAGATATTATCCATGTGATGCTTCGTTTTGACGGCGTTCTTCGTGCATACGATCTTTGGATTAACGGGCAGTATGCGGGCAAGTGGGAGTCTGCATTTAATACTTGCCAGTTCGATATCACTCCATATCTTAATCCGGATGGTAAAAATTTGTTAGCTATGCGAGTTTATACGATATATAAAGGTTATCCTTTTGATTGTAATGATGATTGGGCGCAGGTTGGCATTGCAAGAAATGTGACATTATATCCTGTACCGGTTACTCATATATCGGATATGATTGTGAGAACGCTGTCTCTGAAAAAGAGTTCAGCAATAGTTGGTTTTGATTTTAATGTTTCCGCTTTTAATGACAAAGCCATTGAAAAAAACTTATTTATCCAGGCTGATATCATCAATTCTAAAGGGAAAAAGGAACATTCATTCCGTTTACCTATTCTTTCTGGAAAATTGCATAAGGAAGTCGCTTTTGCCAATCCTCTGCTGTGGACGGCTGAAACGCCATCTTTGTATCGCATCAATTACAGTCTTTGTCAGGGACAGAAGATTTTGGAGTCACTGTCTGAACGGTTTGGAATCCGTGAAATAAAGATAGACGGAAAGATACTTAAATTGAATGGTACAGCTATCAAACTACGCGGTGTGACGCTTCATGCCACGGATCCTGCAAGTGGAAAAGTAATCAGCGAAGAATTGAATCTGAAAGATATGCGTCTGATGAAAGCCGCCAATGTCAATTGTATACGTACTTCGCATTATCCGCATGAACCTCGCTTCTATGAACTTTGTGATTCACTCGGGTTCTATGTTATTGATGAAGTGCCATTCGGATATGGAGAAGATCTGTTGAAAGATACGGCTTATCAGGATATTTTGCTGACACGTGCTAAAGCGACAGTGCAACGCGACAAGAATCATCCCTCGGTGATTGTCTGGAGTGTAGGCAATGAAAATCCATTGACGCCGATATGTATGGTGACGGGACAATATGTTCAGAAGATGGATCCATCACGTCCAATCTGCTATCCGATGATAGGAGGTTATTTTGATAGTCTGCATTATAATATTCCTTCTTTTGTCAATATCTATGCACCTCATTATCCAACTGTTGAATTGTTGAGTGATTATGCTAAATCGTCAACCAAACCTATGATATTCACAGAGTATTGCCATAGCTTGGGACAGTCTTTTGAACAGCATCCCGATATGTGGGAGATTATTGAAAAGAACGAGAATATGGCAGGTGGTTGCATTTGGGAGTGGGTCGATCAGGGTATGCCTTTCAAAGCGCATCGGACAGATTTCTATCAATGGACTGACAGCGTTTGGTTGAACGAAGAGGGCGGTTTTAGGATGGCCGGCAATAAAGGCACCGACGGACTGTTGTATGCCAACCGCATTCCTTTATCTAATTATTACGGATTGCAGCATGACTATGCTCAGGCACAAGTGTTTGACACGATGTTTATGATAAAACCCGGCAAACAGTCGCTCTCTACACATATTCGTAATCGTTACGACTTCATCAATCTGCAAGGCAATGTGCAAGTTCGTTGGTGTATGACGGCAGATAAAGATACCGTTCAGCGAGGTTCATTTACTCCTGATTGTGCACCTCATGCTGAAAGTGTTCAAACTATCTTTCTTGATATGCCTCAGAATAGTGGAAAGTTGTATTTGCTCCATTTTGATATGCTGGATAAAAACAAACAGATTATTGGCCGTCAGGTGGCTAAGGTAAACGAAATGCCGGATTTGGTGAAACGTATGGATTTGTCGCCTTCAGTAGAGCAAGGTAGTCCGCTCGATTATGTTCAGCAAACTCTTCTTATGCGTGTGGGGCATAAAACTTCGCTGTCAGAAGATAATTGTGCATCGAAGCGCATTTTGAAACATTATCTGATGAAGCCTAAGCAGATTGAAGGACAAAATTATCTCTATGAAAACGATTCTATCCGAATTACCGGTACGATTCGTTATACGAATGAACAGCATGATGCATAATCACCAAATTAGTATTGTTGGCGGCGCGAGTGATAAAACGACTTTTGCTGTTTCTGGTAACTATTATGGTCAGGATGGTATCATTATTAATTCTGATTTAAAACGTGGATCACTTCGTTCAAACATTGATTCCCAAGTGAGTAGTTGGATAAAGATGGGATTATCATTTACTGCTACACGAACAAAGACGAACTATACAACATCAGAAGGTGATGGTGGAGGTTCGAGTGCTGGCGTTGTAAACGGTGCACTTTCTTATGTTCCAACTATGCCCATGTATAATAATGATGGTTCATATACAACCCTGTCGACAGCACCGAATACATTATCCATTGGAAATCCGTATGCGACGGCATTGTTAACTAAGGATTTGTCATCGATTGATCGTGTATTGGCTAATGCTTATGTAAAGTTCGATTTTGGAAGATATCTTAAAGGTTTGGCTTTTGAAATAAAAGGCGGCACTGATTATTCTGATGCTTTACGTGAGGGCTACAGACCTTCAACTACTTATGCCGGTCAGAGTACAGGAGGATCAGCTTCTAAGGCGACACGTTCTTTTGTTTCGTATCTAAATGAGAATCTGTTAACGTATCAGAATCAATTTGGCAAACATAAAGTTGATTTTGTTGGAGGTTTGACACTTCAGTCTTTCCTTACGAAGACTACACAATCACAGGCTAGCGGTTTTCTGAATGATTTGCTTGAGGATAATAATATGGAAAGTGCATCTAATACACCAACTACTTCATCCGGAAAATCGAAGAGTACTCAGGCGTCTTGGTTGGGACGTATCAATTACAATTATGCAGAACGTTATTTATTAACATTGACCGCTCGTGCTGATGGCTCTTCAAAATTTGGAAAAAATAATAAGTGGGGCTTTTTCCCATCAATAGCTGGAGCATGGCGTATTAGCGAGGAATCTTTTATGCAAAAACAGAAAACTTTAAGCAATTTAAAATTGAGAGCCAGTTATGGTTTAACAGGTAATCAGGATATCAGTAGCTATAGTTCTATTGCTAGTCTGAATACTTACAATTATACTATAGGCGATGCTAAATCTATAGGTTTTGCCCCTTCTAAAATCCCAAATTATGATTTGAAGTGGGAGACAACCTCAACAATTGACGTTGGAGCTGATTTCGGATTTTTAAAGAACCGTTTAAATTTGACTATTGATTATTATTATAAACGAACATGGAACATGTTGATGGATGCAACAATCCCGAGTACTTCTGGTTTTGGTTCTATATTGTCTAATGTAGGAAAGATGCAAAATAAAGGATTGGAAGTATCCTTGAGCTACGACTTAATTTCTAGCAGTAAAAAAGATGGATTTAATTGGAACACCTCGCTTATGTATGCTAGTAACCGGAATAAGGTATTGGATTTGGCTGGTACAACTCCAGGATATACGGCTACACTTTCCAGTCATCAGAAAATTTCTGGAAGTTGGTTGGAAGAGGGTTATCCAGTTGGTATATGGTATGATTATGCATATGATGGAGTTTACCAAATTCAGGATCAATTAGATGAAACTATAGTTAATTCGGCTGGTGAGTCAGTTCTTAAATATCCGAAAGCTCAAAAATCGGATGGTTTAGGATCTCCAAAATTTAAAGATGTAAATCAGGATGGTAAGATAACATCTGATGATAGAATGGTGATTGGAGATCCCAATCCTGATTTTATATTTAGTTGGACAAATAATTTCACATACAAGAATTTCGATTTGAGTATATTCTTGAATGGTTCTTATGGTAATGATATTATCAATTTACAAAGAGGTGAGATTGCTACTTGTACGACACAAGCAAATCAGAGAAGAGCCATATTAGATCACTGGTCTACATCGAATCCTACATCTAATACTCCGAAGGCAACATTGACAATTCATCCGTATTTATTGCAATCTGATTATTTGATTGAAGATGGTTCATATGTACGTTTAAAGAATATTACTTTAGGCTATCGATTCAATCTTCATAAAGTTATCGAGTCTGTCCGTGTTTATGCTAGTGCACAGAATTTATTTACTATCACTGGTTATTCTGGTTTTGATCCAGAGGTTAATAGTCAAGGACAAAGCAATCTGCAATTGGGTGTTGATTGGAATGCATATCCTTCGAGCAGATCTTATTTGTTTGGTATAAATTTAGTGTTTTAGTAAACTGTAAAATGTAGATTCATATGAAAAATATTAAATTGCTAATTATAGTTCTTATTCCTTTGTTAGGTTTGAATTCTTGTTTTGATTCATTTTTAGAAGAAAAACCTTATTCTTTCTTAGCTCCTGAAAATGTTTATACAAGTGAAGACGGTCTTTTAGCTGCCTTATCAGGTGTTTATTATGATCTTGCAGCGGGTAATAATTCTTATGCTCGTGCTTCATGGATGATTGGTGAATATCCTTCAGAAGCAACTTGGGCTAATAATTCAGGTGATGCCTATCGAACACAGTTTGAAACTTATCAGTGGACGCCTGGTTCAGGAGGAATCCCTTTGATTTGGGATCGTTATTATAATATGATTTATAGAGCGAATTTGATTTTAGAAAGTATTCCTAATGTCAGTAGTACGACGACTGTAAAGCGGATTGAGGGCGAAACTCATTTTTTGCGTGCTTATGCCTATTTCTTATTGATTCGTTTGTTTGATCATGTTCCGTTAATTACTACGTCATCGCAGTCTGACTATAATGTATCAAATGAAGGGACTGATGATGGTGTGTGGTCATTGATAGAAAGTGATTTAGAAGCAGCTGAATCAGTTTTGCCAACAACATATTCTGCATCAGATGTAGGACGAGCTACTAAAGGTGCAGCGCAGGCTATTTTAGCTAAAGTTTATTTGACCGAAGCCGGTTATCCATGGAATAAAAGTGGCTATTATCAGAAAGCTGCATCAAAATGTGAGGAAGTAATGGATGGCCGATATAGTTTGGAACCTAATTATAGTGATGTAATGCTGGAATCACATGAACATGGACCTGAATATATTTTCAGTATTGAATTTAAGGCAGGAATAAGTACTCCGGCTTCCAACTATATAAATATCACAGGCATTCGAGGTGAAACACAAACAGCGAAGTTCTCCGGTTGGTCTTCAATGGTTTTGAAACGTAATTTTTATGATCGTGTGATGAAATTAAATCCTAATGATTTGAGAATTCCAACTATATTTGTTTTATCATTTAAAAATAGAAATGGTGTGCTCAGGACGTGGGGTATTGATTATGATGCAGCAAAAGCTACTCCTCATATGAATAAATTTGTGGATCAGAATGAGTCAGGAACGGGTGATATGGCTTCGTCATTGAATCTGCCAATTATTCGATATGCAGATGTTTTACTTATGCATTCGGAAGCAATGAATAATGGTGGTGTATCTCAAAAGTATAATAAAGTATATGGCATAAATTTAGTTCGGGCAAGAGCTGGTTTGGCTCCTTTATCAGCCGAATTGTCACAAAGTGATATGAATGATGCGATTATTTGGGAGCGCGTGCTGGAATTTGTTGGTGAAGGCCAAGCTTGGTACGATTATAAACGCATGGGACAAATGGAAAAACGGGCTGCTTTAAAGGGCTATTCAAATCTTGAAAAGAAATATTATGTTTTTCCAATTCCTGAAGATAGGATTCAAGCTAATCCAAATCTCGTTCAACATCCGATGTGGCAGTGATTAGTTGTGTTAAAGGAAGAAGTGTCGGTTTGTCCGCCGGCACTTCTATTTAATAATTATCTTTGTAGGATATGAAGAAAGTTTGTTTTATATCATTCCTCTTACTGACTGCATTTTGTGCGGCTCAGAATGTGTCACGTCCTCCGATCTGGGGAATAGCCAAGATGACATATCTGATTAGTAGTGAACAATTGGCTAACCGATATTATCACTCGTTTCTTGGATTTGATTATGCATTCTCTTATCCATCAAAAGAGGGAGTTCGGCTTGTTTATAAGGTAAACGACAGGCAATTTTTGGAGTTTATTGTGGATAGTGAAGCCAAACAGAAGAACCGCTTTGTCTCTGTTTCATTTGAAACGGAGAGTTGCAGCCAAATGGAGCAGTATTTGAGATCAAAAGGTGTCGTTATCGATAAGCCATCGTATACAGACAAAGCGGGGAACAAGGTTCTTCTGATTCATGATCCATCAGGCGTAGCTGTAGAGTTTGTTGAATTTATGCCTGCGTCTCTTCATATGAAGAGTAAAGGACATTTTCTTTCAGCAAACCGTATTTCGACACGTATTCATCATGCTGGTCTTTTTACGAAAGAGATGATTGATGCTCCTGTATTCTATACCCAAATATTGGGCTGCAAATTAGTGATACGATATCCTCAATCTCAAGCTGAAATGCCGAAGATGTTGTATTTCCAGTTGCCCGATTGTGCTGAGATGATAGAAAACTATTCGCCATCCAATGATCAGAATTTCTGTCATCCATGCTTTGTGACATTAGATATACAAGAGGTTTTTTATAAATTGAAGGAGCGTAGAACTGTCGAGAAACTGGGAATTCCTATGGTAGGAAAAGGAAAACGCTGGTTGTTGAATATGACTAATGCAGATGGGACAAAAGTGGAGTTTACAGAGCCTTATATAGCCACATTTTAATACAGAATAAATGAATATGAAAATATCAAGAAGAAGTTTTATCAAACAATCTATTGCTGCTGGTATCGTAGCATCAGTCGTTGATGAGAGTTTTGCCGCTACAACAGATAAGTTGGAAACAAATAGATATAAATCAAAAGGGCTTCCGACCGTTCTCTTTGGCAAGACCGGAGTTCGTATTCCTCGCATTGTTTTAGGTTTAGGAAGCCGTTTTTGTCATATTGATACTGATGAAGAAGCGGCTGATATGCTGAATTTCGCCTTAGATCATGGTTTTTATTATTGGGATACGGCTGATTCATATGATAATACGATAGCCGTTCCTCCTGGAAAGAAAAAATCTGCCCGTTTGGTTGTAAGTGAAGAACGAGTAGGCGAGGTGGTGAAGTACCGTAGGAAAGAAATATTCTTATGTACAAAACTATCTCCACGTAATCCAGTGGATGTAATGAAGCAATTGGAAATCAGTCTAAGTCGTCTCCATACTGATCATTTGGATATGTTGATGATTCACGATGTTCATTCACTTGATGATAATGTTACTCTGTTGCAGAAAGGTGGTCTTGTAGACATTCTTCACCGTTTAAAAGAAGAAAAGGTAACTCGTTTTATCGGTTTCTCCGGCCATGCCAGTGCTGAGGCACTAAAAGATATGGCAGAAAAAGGCAACTTTGATGCTTTATTGATGGCTATGAATCATTGGGGTGGCGATAAAGAAAAGCGTGAGGAAGGTGTGATTCCGTGCGCTCTAGGAATGAATATGGGTGTCTTGCTGATGAAAGCTGTACGTCCAAAAGAAACAGTCCCTGATGTGAAAGCTCCTGATCTGATCAGATATGCGCTTTCATTGGAAGGACCTCATGCCGTAACTATAGGAATGGATAGTATCGATGTTGTGAAGTCAAATATTGAGATATTGAAGAACTTCGTCGCTATGAATGAAGAAGAGAAGCAGAAGATGGCTTTTGCATTGACTCCTTTCTTCCATCATCAGAATCTACCTTGGATGGAAAAAAGTTATTTTGACGGTCATTGGGGATAAGTATTTATCACGTTGTCATGAACCAGGATTGCAAATATAAATCTGACAGATGTAAGAATGTGTCTTATTGAGGTAAAAGTTTTATCTTTGTTGAAAGAACAAAAAATAAGATAAGATGAGACGAATACTGAGTTTTCTTTTGCTGGCATTCCTTTGTATGCCAGCTATTGCACAATCTGGATTTACAATGTGGCAAATTCCTTCACATGTCAACACGATTGGTAATTCATATGTCTTTCGTACAACTAAAGGCAAAGTGATTGTGATGGATGGTGGAACTAAAGATGAAACACTCTTCCTCAAAGGGTTTATTGCAGCTTTAGGCAATGAGGTTGAAGCTTGGATTGTTTCGCATCCGCATGACGATCATGTCGGTGCCCTGACTGCAATCTTGGAAAATCCTCAGGGAATGAAGATTCATAAGATTTATCATTCTCGTTTTTCACCGGAGTTGTTGAATAGTGAAGCCGGTTCGGCAAAGCCGACTAATGAGTTTTATAATGCTTTGGATACATCGCATATAGAGGTGATAAACTTGACTAAACCAGGTTTGACTGTGAAAATTGACGATTTGAATTTCAAAATCTTAAGTGTTACGAATGAGGAACTGCGGATGAATCCTTATAATAATTCATCAATGATTGTTCGCGTGTGGGATAAACGTAAATCGATTGTGTTTTTGGGTGATGCCGGTGTTGAATGTGGCAATAAAGTATTGAACGGTCCGTATCGTAAAGATTTGGATTGTGATTATTTGCAGGTTGCTCATCATGGACAGCAAGGTTGCAATGAGCAATTTTATAAAACAATACATTTCAAAGCTTGTTTATGGTCGACACCATCATGGGTTTGGAATAATGACCAAGGGAAAGGAACAAATACCGGAAACTTGAAAACATTCGAAACACGTCGTTGGATGGATGAGATTGGAATCAAAGAGCATCACGTTTCTTGGAGAGATGGATTATTTAAGTTGGATTGAGACGAAAAGAAATGCAGATATGTCAGAGTATTTTTACAAGTCTTGCGCAATATTAGCCTGTCTTATGTGCAAAAGCAATTGTGTAATTGCAGGAGAGTCTTCTCATCAGAGTAAGTCTCCAAATATTATATTCATATTGACGGACGACCAACGTTGGGACGCGCTTGGTTATGCGGGTAATACAATCATACAAACACCACAATTAGATAGATTGGCAAAGGAAGGCACATACTTTAGAAATGCTTTTTCCAGCACACCCATTAGTGCAGCCAGTCGCGCTTCCATATTAACAGGACTATATGAACGGACTCATGGATATACTTTTGGTAAAGGAGCTATCAAAAATGAGTTCATCTCAATGTCATATCCGGTTCAATTGAGAAAGCGTGGTTATTATACGGGCTTTTTTGGAAAATTTGGAGTCATTTATGACAAGATAAAGCAAATGTTTGATGAATCTGATAGTTATGATAGGAGAGATGAATATCCTGATAAAAGAGGCTATTTTTATAAAACGATAAATGGCGATACGACACATCTTACTCGTTTCACGGGTTATCAGGCTCAAGAATTCATCAAGCATGCTCCTAAAAATAAGCCTTTCTGCTTGTCTTTAAGTTTTAGTGCGCCACATGCTCATGATCCGGCTCCTGAACAATATTTCTGGCAAAAGAAATCAGACAATCGTTATAAGAATCTGATTATACCCGAACCCTTATTAAAAGAAGACAATTACTTTTTGTCCTTACCGGAAGCTGTCCAAGAAGGTTTTAACAGACTGCGTTGGTGGTGGCGTTATGATACTCCTGAAAAATATCAACATAGTGTAAAGGGTTATTATAGGATGATTTCAGAGATTGATGATGAAATTGGAGAAATAAGAGATTTACTGGCCTCGGAGGGTTTATCCGATAATACCATAATTATTTTTCTTGGAGATAATGGATTGTTTTTAGGTGAACGGCAATTAGCAGGAAAATGGTTAATGTATGAGCAATCGATTCGTGTGCCTCTGATTATATACGACCCAAGAAATAAACATCATGACATCAATGATATGGTTCTGAACATTGATGTCCCTAAAACAATATTGGATTATGCAAATGCCTCCATTCCAAAAGAATATCAAGGAATGAGCCTTTGCCCCTATGTGAGAGGTAATAAAGAAATAGAAGGAAGAACTTCAATTTTGATTGAACATTTGTGGAAATTAAAACAAATCCCATCAAGTGAAGGAGTCAGGACAGCAAAGTGGAAATATTTTCGCTACCGTTTTCTAAATGTTTCGGAGGAGTTGTATGATTTGGAACTGGATCCTATGGAAACACGTAATTTGGCAAAGTATGAGGTATATAAGCCTATACTTGATTCTTTAAGGAACTTATGCAATCAGAAGATAGAGGCTTTAGAAAGCCATTAATAATATTTTGATGCAGCAATGTTTGGAACATAAATGATGGTTTGGGTTTCTGCAATGAGTCTGCAATGAGTATACAATGAATCTGTTGTCAATCTGTTTTTTAACATACAACATCACTGCAACTGGTCTGCACCTTAAATAGTCATACATTATATTTATCTTTTTATAATAATATAGATATTGTCAAAATGATTTTTTTTCAATTCTTTTTAAAGAAAAAAAGAAAATACAGGCGAGTCGATTAATTGAGTAACGAAGAGATGTTTCGCTGTTGTATAACGGAATTGGAAGTCATAAAGGCTGTTTAAAAATACTTGAAAGCGCTCGAATCAAAAAAGTATATACTTTCATATATCAAAAGTATATACTCTCATACACCAAAAGTATATACTTTCGCATACTAAAAGTATATACTTCCAGAAGCAAAAGTATATACTTTTTGAAACGACTGTCTTTAATTAGCTTTTGGCAATAGGTTATGCCATTTTCCAAACCATTGGCATCATGAATTCTAAACGCTCTGGAAGGATTACTTCATGATTTGACTGTTTGAAGCGGATGGCTTTCCATGTGCCTTCGGGTGTCAATGAGTAGATGTTTTTGAATGTTTTGCCGGTTGTCAGATGAAACTCCTCTATCGGATCGCTGCAAAAATTGATGGCAGCTACTAATAATGAATGATCGGTTGTCTCGCCTGCTTTCAGATAGACTTCTTCATCGCCAGCATAGTAAACAGGGAAAGGTTCAACCCAATTCATCAGTGCGAGGAGGAATGCTTTTCGTGTTTCATTTGCATAACCTGTGCCTTCAGGCGTTGTCCCAACAATAGCAATGCGACCGCCAAGGCTGTTTTGGAACAGGATGGCTGAAGGTTCGCCTGTCTTGAAGTGACTGTCGGATGTGAAAGGTCGGTGAATATAGTTTGCTGCAACTTTTGTCGTTGCAGAAATAGGCGTGAGTTTGTATGGATGTGAACCGTCCGATATTTGTTTGCCTGAAAGCGATTGGTTAGGTGATTGGGCACTGATGATTTCGCCTGAAATGGACTCGCCATCCCAAGGCTCAACTTTAACACCGAGAAGTGTTCCGAATCCGCGTTGTTGCAGCGCTTCGGCAGCTGTACCATCTAACAGAAGCCCTTTGCTTAAAAGCGAATGTATCTCTTCGTCAGAGAACTGGCTGCATTCGTCACCAACGAGCATCCCGGGACCTTCGGAGGCTTTACGAAAATGCAACGGTTGTCCGAATCCGGCAGGTAGTAAAGTATTCCATGAAGGCAGACTTTCAAAACTATTTACAACAGACGTTTTCCCTTCCGGGCGGTTCCAGTTCATGAAGGGCTTTTCCGGAATAACCGAACCCGGTCCACTATAACGAATGCCTTCGACATTTCGTGACAACTCTTCATAAAAGCCGCGATAGGTAGCTAATATTTCCCGATAAGCTTTTCCACTGTTCGGTTCCCATTCGGAGAATCGGGTTATCCAATGTTTGGCGCCTTTGCAACCTTCAAGCAAATAACCTGTGAAGTTACTGTGCAGAACGCGTGCGGATGTGCTGTATCTGTTTTGTGGATAAGTATCTGTTTCGGCGAGAACGCAGTCGGTTTTTCCGATGGTTGCCATCTGAATAGCTGTGCTTTGCATTCTGACAACATAATTACCCGGTCCCGGCTGCAGATAGCGAGCGTTGTTTAAACGGATGCTTATTGGTTGATTCTTTCCTGCCAGTTCTTTTTCTATTCCTGCCGCATATCGGATATCGGCTGTACAAGCACAATAGGTCCCAGAAATGGCCGGATTAATTTCATCTACAGCCTCACGGATAGTTTTTGCGGCGCCATAAAGTGATTCAGCATTGATTGCATCAAATTGTTCGGCGATCTTTTGGTCTTCGTCAGTCGTTCCCCGCAGATGTTGTCGCAACTGTTCCTGTGTGAGTTGTCTATTATATTTGCTATTGAAAGTTTTGACATGCAAAGGACAGATGCACGCGTTACGGCCGGGAGTAACCAGCCTGAAGTCATCGTCGACAATGAAAAAGTCGGGCTTCAGTTCTGCAATTTGCCGAAAGATTTTCTTTAAATAAGCATGAAACCCTTCATCCAGTGGACAAACCGTACCCGCATTGACTGTTCCATCCAAAGAAATCTGGGGTTGGAATGGATGAGGATGAATCAGAGTATAATTATGACCGATAGTAGCTTGCGCCAGAATACCTACTTTGAATGGAACATCACCCAGCAACTTCCGAATTTGCAGATAGCGCGGTCCGAAATCTGCCATTTTATCAACCGGCGGGTTCCCTTCAGGCACAAGTGTAAACGAGAACGCTACTTCATTGAGTATGCCTTTTGAAGCCATTTCTTTAATATCCGCTACCAATTCTTTGGCATGCGTTGCATTAAGAGGCTCGATGGATATCAGACGAAGCGGATGATTATTATAATTGGGGTTAGTTTTTTTGCCTGTTTGATATATGTTGTTTTTGGAAGTTGCACCATTCAAAACAGGAAGGCCTATTGATAAAGCACTTCCTGTCAGAACAGCGTCTGCTATAAATTCTCTTCGTTTCATAAGCTATAGTCTTTCATTGTTATTAATCTGCATACGAATTGCAGACTCAAAGTTACAATGATTTTACGACTATGCGCATTTATCGGTCATAAATTGTACTGTTTAGAACACTACTACTTCGGATATTTCAATCAAGTCGGAGAAATCAGTAAATACCACCTTTACTTTATCCGTTGTGGTTTTAGGCAGTTTGATATCCATTCTGTTTCCTATGGCCTTCCCTTTATAAATTGTTTTCCATTGACCATTTGAGAAAGCTTGAATCTCGTATGCTTTTACCGCATGGTTGCTGGCTTCAAAGAGAACGGCATTGGATATTTTTTCCGGTTTGTCGAAATTTACTACAATCCAAGGTGTTTTATCTTCATTGGATGGACTCCATCCAAGTCCTGCCCAATCACCATTGTTGACGTAAGAAATGCCATGCCATGTCGGATCCGGATTCGATGAAGCGGTCGCTTTCTTATTAAACAGCAAAGACTGGGATGAGATTTCTGTTGGCGAAACATTCATGATATCTCCCGCCATTTCTAGTTCAACAATTGTGTCGATAGGCTTTAATCCGTTTTTGGGAAGTTCCAAAAAATAATTTTTCCCTTTTTTCGACACTTTGACTGTTCCGCCGTCGATGATATGGCATTTTGTAATTGCTACACCTATGTCGGGAAGCTCAATTATTGGTTTGTTGCCGAACCAAGACAGGATATGCAGATATATTTTATTTCCATGACGGGTGCTTACACCCCAATCTGTTGGTTTGAATGGTCCACCACGTGTTCCATAAATCGATTGTCCGTATTTTTGCATCCATTGCCCCATTTCTTTCAGACGTGCTATCTGTTCAGGTTCGATGCTTCCATCTGATTTAGGCCCTACGTTGAATAGTAAGTTTCCATCACCGCCGGCAGTGCGAATTAATGTCTGCATACATTGTTCCAATGATTTGACTTGATCATTAGGTTTCCACGACCATTGTTTGGCAATTGTCATACATGTTTCCCAAGGTCTTTGGTTATTGAATCCGCCGATTCGCTGTTCAGGCGTATCGAAATCTCCTTGAGCACCGGTTCTGTTGTTTGCAATGATATCCGGTTGGATAGCGCGGATAAAGTCAAGAACACCTTGACCACGTTTCTGGTCGAACATCTGAGGAACATCAAACCATAGCACGTAGAGCGGACCGTAATTGACCAGCAGCTCTGCAACCTCTCTTTTCAGATAGCTTGTATATGTTTCCAAATCACTTTTATCGCGTTTTGTCTTACCTCCGGGGCTTGTCAGCGGAAAGTCGGAATTGTGCCAATCGCAGGTAGAATAATAAGTACCAAACTCGATTCCTTGTTTACGGCAAGCTTCCGACAACTCTTTTACAACATCCCGCTTAAATGGCGTATTCATGATGTTATAATCCGTCTGACGTGTATTCCACAAGCAGAATCCGTCATGATGTTTGGTTGTCAGGACAATATATTTCATTCCTGCTGCTTTTGCAACACTTACCCATTCGTCTGCATTAAAATTGACAGGGTTGAATTGTTTATATAGCTGATCATAAACATCAACGGGTGTTTGATTTCCACGTGACCAACTGATTTCCTTTCCGGTCAATGTAACAGGTCCCCAATGGATGAACATTCCGAATCGGTTGTCCTTCCATTCTTCTATTTTTTGTTTGTTCCCTTCATAAACATTTGCATTCGTTTGCGCAGTTGCCGGGACATATTGGCATAAACCCGCAAATAATAGAATGACTGTTAATGCCCACTTCTTCATTGTATTTCAAATTTTAGTTGATTACCTCTCACAAAGATAGAATTGTTTTTACACTCATGGAAAACATTATTTAGGATTGCAGCCATTTGTGTTACATTATGTCGAAATTGTATTAATTTTGCTGTATTATAAATATAATTGAAACAATACTATTTATGTCCAGGCAGAATATAGAATATATGACATTGCTTCATGCGGGGCACGGTGTACATCATGGAGATTGGAACTTCCCTTCGGTGTATAGTTCTTTTGCCCGATTGTATTTATGCGATGGAGGAGAGGCTTTTACGCGGATAGGGAAAACTGTTTATAGATTAAAACCGGGTTATATGTATCTTATGCCGCCTTATACGATGTATAGTGATTGGAATTCAGATTATTTTTCTCATTATTATATTCATG
>JGI20225J14565_1000085_pt1 | contig 17746 bp, 19 predicted proteins | sample BioMet4_FD_14565 | JGI IMG/M metagenome (IMG submission 14565) | reverse complement strand
AGTAATATTACTGTGATAATCTTTAATTACTACTTCCGCAGATTCCGTACCTGCTTTAGCCTGAATAACTATATACAAATTAGCAACATTTTCTATAAGTTCACAGGAGCAAAAATCTCCCGCCAATAAACTATTGCACCTATCTATATCCGCCTGAGTTATATCTTCTAAAACAGCAAGCTCCTTTGCGGCATTACCACCCAAAACACCCAGCACCGCTGCTACGTCAATACCTTTACCGCCGTCTGAATGAGGAACGGTTACGGCCTTAACGTTTTTGACAATATTACCACTACAATATACGACAATATGTTCCGGCATTTGCCCCAATACTTCACGAACTTTTGCTCCTGCATAAGCAATAGCAATCGGTTCCGTACACCCTAAAGCTACCACAAGCTCTTTTTCTAAAATAGCTACATAATTATCATAAATGACCTGATTCAATACTATACCCCTTTCAAATACAAAACTTTGTAAGATTTTCCTTACATGTGTATTGGCCCACCAGGACCAAGCGGCCAATTAAAAGCAACCCAAACAAGTAGTTGAACTATCATGAAAATATAAAAAGCCAAGGTAAACGGAAACATATTAGCCATTAAGGTTCCCAATCCTGCTTTTTTATCATATTTCTGTACTAAGGCTAATAACATAGCAAAATAAGCAAATGTTGGACACAAAGGATTTGTTATTGCATCCCCTATGCGATATGCCATCTGGGTAAGTGCAGGATGATAGCCTAAAAACATAAACATTGGCACAAATATGGGAGAAAGAATAGCCCATTTAGTGGAATCACTACCTATAAGTAAATTTATAGTCGCACTCATTGTAATAAATAATACCATCAGCACCATTATTGGTAAACCAGAAGCTTGTAATATATGTGCACCCTTTATAGCAAGAATTATACCAATATTAGTCCAAGAAAAATAATTAAGAAATTGTGCGGCAATAAACATTAACGCAATATAAGGACCCATATCTGCCATGGAATCACCTAAGGCGTTAGCAACATCTTTGACCCCTTTAAAACGATTACTCGCAATGCCAAAGATACAACCGGGGATAAAAAACAATAGAGAAATAAGTAAAGGTAAAGACTGCATTAAGGGAGCTTTACCAACTAAAGGTGAATGGGTAATAGGATCACGCAAAATACCATTAAACGGAACTGTTCCTATACCGACAGCCAGTAGGTATACTATAGCTCCTACGCAAGCATATTTCAATGCTTTTCTATCATTATCCGTTACTTCTTCAATAGTGCGGCCAATACCTTCTCCTGTATATTTGCCTAAACGAGGCTCTACAACTTTAACTGTCAAATACAAAGAAACAATCAACAGTATTATCGTGGAAACTGCTGAATAATAATAGTTGATCGCCGGAGAAAGTACAATGCTGGGATCAACCATTTTAGCAGCTGTTTCCGTAAAACTCACATTAATAACATCCATTGACGTTACCAAAAGATTAGAAGCAAATGCTCCTGTGGTTGTACCATACGCACAAAGCATTCCTGCTATAGGATTTCTGCCAAGTGATTGGAAAATTAAAGCCCCTAGAGGTGGCATAACCACAAACCCCGTACCTCCCGTGCAGTCTGCCATTACGCAGCAGAAGATAAAAACGGCAATGATTTTTATATCAGAACCTTTGGTTCTTTCTGCTACATGTTTAAGACTCACTGCAAAAAGTCCTGAACGATCACAAACGCCAACACCTAACATACATGTGAGTACCATTCCTACTGCAGGAAGTGTAACAAAGTTCTTTACAACGTTGGTAATGATTCTCAGTAAACCCTTAACTGTCAGTAAGTTGTTAACTAAAACAGTTTTGCCTGTAACAGGGTGAATATCTGAAAATCCTATTGAAGCTAAAACTCCGGAAAGTACAATTGTTGCAATACTAAGAAAAACAAAAATCATCATAGGATGTGGTATTTTATTTCCCACACACTCTATGTAGTACAAAAAGGATTCTAAAAAAGTTTTTCGGGTAATGGTTTTTCTCATCATAACAGAACCTACCTTTCATTTTGTAAAGTACCGACGAAAATAAATTGCAAAACAATGTTGGTATGGGATATAATTTACAAAAGCCATTTATGGAGGTGTTATCTCAAATGCTTAGTTTTTTAAATTTCCAATATTTTCTTCTGCTTTCAGAAGAACTTAATTTCGGAAATGCCGCAAAAAAACTTCATATAACACAACAATCTCTTAGTGGACACATCAAGAAAATGGAAGAATATCTCGGTGTAGAATTGTTTAAATATGGTCCACCATTAGAAATAACAGCAGCTGGTCTATTATTAAAAGAACACGCTATTGAACTTCTCTCCAAAGAAAAAGCTCTAGAAACAGATATGTTGGAAATGAAGAATCAAAAACAGGGAACCATAACTATAGGATGTACTTACGCGCGAGCAGAGTTTCTTATGCCCCCCATTCTAAGAGATTTTCAAATAAAGTATCCTTTAATAAAAATAAACCTTCTTGAGGGAAATACTCCGGATATAGAAAAAGCCTTAAAAAAAGGTGAATTAGACATAAGCGTAGGTTTTACTCCTCATAATCTAAAGGACATCATAAGCATTCCTCTTTATCACGATCCTTTTAGAATGATTGTCCATCCTGCCGTATTATTAAAATATTTTCCTGATCGTAAACCGATAACTTTTCGGTGTTACGAGGAAAAACTAATAAAAGAAATACTTCACACTTGTCCCTTTCTTACTATGACAACCAGAACTACCATAGGGAAGTTCGGCTATGATTATTTGAAAAAACTTGACATTACACCAAATACACTAATGGAGCTGAAAGATGTAGGAACCATGCTAGCCATGTGTTATGCAGGAATGGGGTTCATCTTATGTCCTGAAACCTTTGTTAACCATTCCTTCTACACCTTTTCCAAACAACATTTAATTTACCCTTTGCCCTATCATGAAGCACTGCAAATTTCTATCAACTATCCTAAACATAAGAGAACTTCTAGTATCATACAAGCATTTATAAAGATTGCCTCTGCTGCCTTAAAAGAAAAATAAGTTATCAGCTATTAATCTTTATTTTAATGAGTCCATTCTCAAGTTTGGTCAACACATCAAACCCATTATCTGTAATCAAGACCGTATCGGAATGCCTTACCCCACCCCAATTTTTATCCATTAAACCAGGTTCAACGGTAATAACCATACCCGGTTGTAACAAAAGCTTATTATTGGGAGCTAATGAAGGAAATTCGTGAGCAGAACAACCAACTCCATGTCCCACACGCCCAGGTAATATTTTTTCAAAGCCATAATCTATATAAACCTTAGCGGCGGCATTATATAAATCTTTAAACATTATGCCGGGTTTTAGAATTTTAAAAATGCTTTCTCTGGCCCTGAGCATACTGTCATAAGCATTTTGTTTGAATGTATCTAAAGAACCAACAATTATGGTTCGTTCGTTTTCAGCATGGTAACCATCAGTTTTTGCCCACGCCATTGGCAACACTAAATCTCCCTGGCAGGGATAGTAATGTCTAGGACAGTCACAGCCATAAGCAATATGTCCGTTAGATAAACACCAAACATGCAAACTATCAATCATCCCGCCTTCTGATGTTCCAAAACCACAAACTTCATGATCTTTGTATTTACTATGCCATAATTTTCTCATGGCATACTGTCCTTCAGTAGAAGCTTCAGCTTCGGAATAACCTTTTTCCAAATACTCTATAGTGGTTTGTACACCTAAATCAACGAAGGCCGCCGACTTACGTATACAGTCTATTTCATATTCATCTTTTATGATTTTCATCATGTCAACAAGCTCGGAAATTGAAACTATAATCTCCGGCTGTATTTTTTTGCCCATTTCTCGGTAGCGGGTTACATTAACATAGTCAAGCTCCATACCGATTTTACCGTTTATATTACCCAAAATAATTTTTATTGCTTCTTCCGGGGTATCTGCCAAAGGAATATTGTCACCCCACTTGCCATATAACTTTATGTTGGCAATATTTCCTTCTTCCAAAGCATGTGCATAACGAATACTATGTACTAACAAACAAGGTTCCCCATCTACACGCATTACTATAAATGCAGAGTGTGAATTAATAACAGGATTGAAATTGCTGAAATACATGACATTTTCCGGTTTTTCTATAATTACTGCCTGAATGTTCTCTTGCTGCATTTTTTCTCTTAGCTTATTAATTCTCTTTGCCACGAATTCTTGTTTCTCCATAGTTTTTTAACACTTCCCCCCTTTTATTTTTTAAAACAAAGCCTGTTCTGTTTCCATTTTTATTTTTTTAATATAAGACAACATTTCTTTATCAAGAGGATATCTTATCACACAACCAGGTGCCAAAATCAAATGTCTGCCGCCACTGGCCTTGATTGTCTCATAAATCTGGTGACGCAATTTATTTTTATTATGATTAGTTATATCCATACGCTCAATGCCGCCCATAATTGTTTTACCCGTAAACAATGCAGCTTCCTCTGAAGTAGGAAGTGTTTCCCACGCATGCCAGTTAAAAATTTGAACGGGATAATCTCTTAATAAATCAAACATTATATCACTGCCGTGTGCATGAAGAATATTACACCAACCTGTAGAAGCATTCAAGACCTTTTTGTCATAAGGCACGCCATACTCCTTATAGAAAGCCTCATCACATACAGCATAAGAACTCATTTGGGAAGCAAGGAAAATTCCGTCAGCTCCCATAGCAATAACTTTTCTTACTAAATTACAGGTAGTTTCCGTAATCTTTTCCAGCGCAGAATGAATTTCTTTACTGTAGCCTTGTTTAATAAAATCCGTAATTTTATTTCCACACATCTTATTAGCAGTAGTAATAGGACTAAAAACAGTGAAAATAACAGGTACTTCTTCTCCCTTTAGTTTTTCTAATAAAAGTTCCAGATAATGCTGCTCTCTTTTTAAAGCCCCAGCATCAATAGAAACAGCCTCAACTTTTTTCCAATCCTCACCGCATTTTATGGGAGTTTCTATTATTTTTCCCACGCCGCCTTTGGCTATTTCGGAATAATCAATCTTACAGCCAAAATCCTCAATACTATACATGCCATTATTCATGGTCTTTATGATATCTACATCATATTCTTTATAGAAATCATAAGTTTTCTCAGCAATAGCCACTGGATCTCGGTCAAAATCCGGCATATGACTCCATATTGCATAAGGAATGGTTTCCGGTTTTTCTCCTGACAATGTTAGTTTTACTAATTCTTTTTTTTGCACTACATTCACCTTCCCTTTTTTATTGATTTTATAATAGGATAATTGTAAAATATTTGTCTAACGGTTATTTAACTTTACGGTAACAGCTAAAAAGGTTCTATAATAAATGTTGGGGTAGAACAGACATTCTAGTCTGTTCTACCCCTTTTTCATAAAATAATTGGCATAATAATGTTCATCCATTACAATATAAGTTACCACACCAACATAGAAGGGATGAACACATTATGCCTACAATAAATTATATAGAAAAACTCTACGCTTTGGAAGAGGGTTCTGTAAAAGATTTAGAAATCCTAGACGATTCGTTCTTAATACACATTCAATTTAAAAGGAAAGTCCATATTTGCCCAAATTGTTGCCGCACTACTTATAAAATCAAAGATTATCACCTGCAGAAAATCAAACTGGACTCAATAAATACCAAACCTACTTATGCTTTAGTCAACAAAAGGCGGTATTATTGCCCTCATTGTCACAAATCTTTTTACGAGAAAACCTTTATCTCCGCAAGGTATCAACGCCGCAGCCAAAGCCAAGTGTTTCATATTATTAATGAATGTGCCAAAAAGCAGTCTTTTACAGATATTGCTAAACGTTATGATATATCTATAACAACTGTTATTCGCTATTTTTCCATGCTCTCCATGCCTTGTCCCATTAATCTTCCGGAAGTGCTTTCTATCGATGAGTTTAAGGGTAATGCACAAGGCCAAAAATATCAGGTTGCTATTGTTGATCCGGTAGCAAAAAAGCCTTTAGACATTCTGCCCAGAAGAAATACTGACGAGATTGTCAGGTATTTCTTTAAGAATTTCACCTATGAGAAACGATGCAAAGTCAATTTAGTTGTTACCGACCTTTCAGCCTTGTTTCGCAAAGTGATACGTACCGTCTTCCCCAATGCTAAGATAGTTGCTGACCGCTACCACGTTACCAGGCTTGTTAATTGGGCAATGGAAAGGGTAAGAAAACGGGTACAAAACACCATGGGCAAAGAACGTATTTATTTCAAACGAAGCAAGTATTTAATTAACAAAAACAAAGAAAATTTGAAACCTGAAGAATTCATTAAACTGGAAACCCTGTTGGGAAAAGCAAAAGACTTAGGTTATGCCTACTTATTAAAAGAATGTTTCAGGAAAGTATTGAAACATGATACATTAAGTCTTCCTACCTTCTTAAACAGATGGCTAGAGCTGGTAGCTAGTTCTGGATTGAAAGAATTTAAAAGCATCTTAACAACCTTTAAAGAATGGAATGGTGAAATTATCCGGGGCTTTATATCTCAATATTCTAATGGTTACATTGAAGGTCACAACAACAAGATAAAAGTTATTAAAAGGCTATCGTTTGGTATTAAAAATTTCAATATTTTAAGAAACAGAATATTGTATATGGCATAGAAAATGAGGATTGCCTTTATTGGCAATCCTCACGGAATGAACATTTTAGGGAATCACCCCAACATTTGACAGAGAACCGGAAAAGAGCCATGAAGAAAGGAAGCTATATACCGAATTAAAGAAATCCCGATGGATACTGTTAAAGAAGGACAACCACCTGAATGAAAGGCAGAAAACTCATCTGTTGGATATCCTGAGCGAGCATAGGGATTTGGCGATTTGTTATGCCATGAAGCAGGAGATGACCCGTCTGTTTACATTGACTGACTATGAAGAAGCTCTTGCCGGATGGGCAAAATGGATTCAGGCTGGACTGGAGAGCGGGATTCCTGCATTGGTGAAATTTGCCCGTCAAAAGCAGAAGCGAATCAAGGGACTGGCTGCTCATGCCCTGTATCCTATCAATACGGGGAAGCTTGAAGGATTCAATAATAAGATCAAGGTACTAAAAAGAATCGGATATGGGTACCGAAACATGGATTATTTCTTTACCCTTATCCGATTCCATTCTTTACCTAAAAATTATTCATCCCCCAAATTTCCGTGAAGAGCTAAAATATATGAATATAGAAAGAGATTTATTAAGAATGAAAGTGTAATTGCTTACTTATATCAGAGTCGTCCAATCTCAGGAATTTCAGGAATAATAGAACTCGCACCAGCAGTTGAGTTGGATAATTGGAGGGAACAGTATAAAAAGGAACCTGAGGTGTTGGAGAGAATAAATGCTTATTTTCACAGAGGAAACAAAGTCTCGATGAAAATAATTTCTTATCGTGATACAAGCATCATGTATAGAAAAGAAATAGAAAAAGAAATAGGTAGATTTATTGTGCCACAAGGATTTTATTATTTAGACGATACGGAATTGCTAAAGGAGCTGGAAAGAAAACTGATTTTGGACGATGTAAAATATAATGATGAAACTAAATTTATAGCTACTGATCATATTTGTAAAGAATATGGATTGCATAAAAAATAAAAAGAACTAAATAGAAATCAAAATATTGCGATTGGATACTTTTTGTGGTATAGTATTGGATGAAATAAGGAATACGAATCCAAAGCACGAATCCAAAGAGCAGTATGATTATAGTTGAGGTGACAAAAATGAAGTTTAGTTACAAAAAATTATGGAAATTACTCATTGATAAAGAGATGAAAAAAAATGACTTGATTCAATTAGCTGGGATAAGTAAATCATCAGTAACCAAGCTTGTGCATGATGAGAATATAACAACAGACGTTTTGTTAAAGATTTGTATTGCATTAGATTGCGAGATATCAGATATATTGGAAATAGAAAAACAGAAGGAGAAGGAATAAAATGGCTAAAAATCCATTACCATTTCGATATCCAGGTGGCAAATTTTACGCAATGAACATATTGCAGCCATTTTGGGAAGAAGTAGAACATAAGGAATATAGAGAGCCTTTTGCCGGAGGTGCAACAGTATTTTTTAATAAACCTAAGGTGAAAAATTGTTGGCTTAATGATTTAGATTCAGAATTGATTGAATGTTATAGAACAATGCAAAATCCTGAATTAAGAATAAAAATGGCGGAAGATTTTAAAACGGAAATTGCAACAAAGAAAAGATGGAAAGAAGTCTTCGAGAGCGAAACAAATTCAAATTATGAAATAGCGAGAAAATATTTTTATCTTAATAGAACATCGTTTAGTGGAAAGCTGGTATCGGCAGCATGGGGCTACAGACCAAAGAGGAGCCTTCCACCAGAACGATGGTATGAAAGAATAATACCATGTGGTGAATATTTGGAGAACGTCAATTTGACTTGTGTTGACTTTGAAGAGGTAATTAACACGTCGGGAGAAGATGTATTATTATATGTAGATCCTCCATATTATTTACCACCAAAAAATAAACATTATCGTTTCGGATTTGATCCTGAAGACCATATCAGATTAGCTGAGGCATTAAAAGTAACAAGACATAAGTTTTTTTTAACGTATGATGATTGTGAGGAAATTAGAGATTTGTACAAATGGGCCAATATTTACAGTACGAAATTTATTTACAGGGTTGATAATTCTGCAACTCGAAATGGTTCACGCCAATTAGGATTTGAACTTATAATTACAAACTATGATATGCCTGAACAAATAAGATTATTTGATGGAGAGATAAATGAATAAGTATATAGTAGAACCATATAAAAAATCGAAGGATGCAACAAAATCTCCACTGAGATATCCAGGCGGAAAGTTTTATGCTTTAAAACATATCATGCCGTATATTACCTGTGTACCACATGATGAATTTAGAGAACCTTTTATGGGGGGAGGTGCTGTTTTCTTTGCAAAGAAAACAGTGGCAATAAATATTCTTAATGATCTTGAAACTGATATAATAGACTTTTATGAATGGATAAAAAATGAAAAAAGATGTGAAGATTTAATTGAAATTTTGTCAATACAACAAGCAAATAGAGAGAGACATGCTGAAGTGAAATGTATGGAACCAGCTACGGATTTGGATTCAGTATTTAAAACATACTATTTAAATAGGACTTCATATTGTGGAATAATTAATCGCCCTGCATGGGGTTATGCTGAAGGTAAGAGTTCTCCGCCGGCAAACTGGGGGAAATTTTTACGTGATGCATCAACTAAGTTGCAGAATAGTGATTTATATTCAATGGATTTCAGCGAGATACTACGTATGCCCGCAACAGGGAAGCATGTACTATTATATCTTGATCCGCCGTATTATCATGCAGATCAAAAAAGAGCATATACGAAACCCTTTGAAATAGAAGACCACATAAGACTGGCTAGAGAATTAAAGCAAACTAAGTTTGAGTTTTGCTTATCATATGATGATTGCCCGGAAGTTAGAGAACTATACCATTGGGCTAACATTAATGATGTTAGCTGGTTGTATAATACTGATAACAAACCGGGCCAAAATAGAAAAGCTTGTAAAGAAGTAATTATTACAAATTATGATACTGAAAAGAAAATTTGATTACATCCATTGATCAAGCCAAGCATGATTTATGCGATATTGCTGAATATCCTTATATAAAATATATTGATGCGAAGATATTCTGTTAGGATATTTAGGATGAGTACTTAATGCGCATGTTGGCACGCAGTAAAAGGACCATTGGTATTCTGGCGTGTTAAAAAATTCAACGCTAAATCGATTAGTATAAGATGGATCGACAGCCATAATAACGTATTCAAAGTCACTAGTCATATATAGACGACTTTGAGTTGGGTGATCATTTACTCGACCTCGGGATAATTGTGTTTCACAGTCAATACGAGAAAGATGACCATCAAAAACGCATCCAGAATAAGTCAGGCCTTTTACTTGGAAACGAATAAAGTTATTGGATTTGTTTTTTAGTACGAGGTCACTTTTCTCGGGGCGATCTAATCCAGTTATTGTTGGAGGAAAAAGAGATATATTCTCATCGGAGAATATATTGTGTAGAGTTCGTTCTCTTATAAAACCACGCATATTCATATCCCATATCCTAAAATTTTCAACACGATAAATTGCTTCAAGAATATACTCACTTTTTACACCCATAGCGGCAGAAGATTTTGGTAATAACTCATCTGTAGACAGTGAAGTGATTTCTGTAGAAAAATATAATGGTTTGTTGATACCTAAGTTATGAAATGCATTAATATAGTTGCCGGATGTCAGAGATATGTACATGGGGCTAATGATGTAATCACTGTTGTCAGGAACTCGTGGAAGTTCTTCTTTCGGAATTATTACAACTCGAAATGGTTCATATGATACAAGACCTACAAGAAAGTCTGCAAAATCGGATATCTTATGGTAGTAGTCCATGGATTCTTGCTCGGATTTTGCACCATGTGTTTTGTGGGTTTTATAAGAAATAATATCTTTTGAACAGCCATTTACAAATGGCGTTTTTAATTGTAATGGAATATTATTAACTACGAGATCGACACCTGAATCGCCACCAATATCTTGACAGGAAACATTGTTATCATTCATCATCTTTTCAAAAATAATCTCAAAAGCGTGCCCTTTCACTGTTCTTTGAACTTCTGGACTGTTAGCCATTATGTCATCTAACGATGAGACATCTATTGCAAGAGCATTACACAGTGCATCGAGTTTTTGAGCTGCGGATAATTTTGAAGGCGTTTGTACGCCATAATAAGAACTGGAAAGCAGACCAATTTCTTGAATACGACCAGTAGTCATATGTGTGGAAAAAAAATCGTTTATTGTCATAGTCTATCGCTCCTCATATTTTTAGTATGTACATATTATATCAGGTCGCGGGATAAACTGTACCCCTTGTCAAGGAAATTTTTGATTTGTCTACTTGGGCGACGAATTCTAAATACCTTTTTTGCAATTCCAATGGTGGAACCAATATTTTCAGTGAATTAATTGCTTCAAAATTCAACCCTGATTTTACGGCACTTTGGTTTTTACTATCAAATTGCCTCTTGCCACTTTCACTTTCAAGAAAATAAGATACATAAAGAGGATTTATTTTGGACTTATTCAATCTCACTAACGATAAATGCTGATTAATATAGGCTCCTAACCCCGCTATTGTTTCGTCAACTACACATGTTCTCCCTAAATCAGCAGTAATACTTATCAACAAATCTCCTGCTCTGACCTTTGTTCTTTCTGCCTCCTTATTATTTGGTGCTGCAACATATTGGATGTTATCCAACGATATACGATTGTTTTTAACATTTTTAATTGTTATAAATAATTCATTCTCCGTATTCACAAAATATTGGGCCCATCCTCGCGAACCAGAAGTTAAGAATGTAATGTATTCATCTAATCTCCGTTCTTCCCAATTCATTGAATTTGTAACTGTATCTCCAAACATCTCTACAAATCGCAATTTATCGAGACGTTTGGAGATACAATATCAGAAGTGCAGAATTTTGATACTGTTTCCCTGGAAAGCATATTTGATAAACCACAATCGGGTGAATGGGGAGCTGATGATCCGAAGGGGATTGGGACTTCGGTACTAAGAACTACTAATTTTACAGATGAAGGACATATCAATTATTCCGACGTTGTTACAAGAATAATTGATAAGAAAAAGATAGAAAAAAAGCGATTTTTAATGGTGATATTCTAATTGAAAAGTCTGGTGGATCGTCAGATAAACCGGTAGGTAGAGTGGGTTTCTTTGACGGAGAAGATAGAATATATCTTAACAATAATTTTACGGCGAGTCTTCATTTGAACGGTGCATATAAGGTGAGTAATCTATATGTTTTCTATTTTATGTTTGTTAATTATTGGTCCGGAGGAACAAGGTTATATGAAGGGAAAACAACAGGAATACACAATATTAGATTAGGAGATTACTTAAAAAATACGAAAATACCACTTGCTCCGATTGAACAACAAGAGGTGTTTGAAGAAATGGCAAGAGAGAGCGATAAATCAAAATTTTACTGTTCTAAATTAAAGGGTGAGAAAAGAGGCAGCTATGGTAGAAACACATTCATTAGAAAGCTATATAAAAGCAAAATACTATGATAAAATTTTCGATGCTGTTTGCAACTACGTAGAGGCGCATAAAAATGGATTGGAGTTACGATTGCATCATGTGGTTAATATTTCTGAGGTGGAAGTATCAGAAATAGATATACGGACTGTAAATGTTAGTGACTGTCCGGAAATGAAAATTAAATTTGATATTTTGGTTCAGGCTGAGCTATATGTCAGGGGACAAAATCATAGGCGTGATGATGAAGATGAGTGCGAGCAATGGTTTTTATTAAAATGCTCCGGCGATTTAGAAAAAAGATTAAATGATTTTTGTATAATAAGCCTTAGTACATATAATGGTAAATCTAGAGCAAAGCAACCATTATCTAATAGTCTTGTTCCGTATATAAAAAGTTCTCAACTTGAAGATGTGGCCACAGAGTTCCTAAAACGATACTATCCAGAAGCATTGGCAGAGCCAATACCACTAGATCCAAAGCTTTTAGCTAAACGTATGGGGTTAGATGTAAAGGTTAGAGAAATATCTAGGGATGCTTCGGTATTTGGAGAGTTGTGTTTTTATAAAACTGATACAGAGTTATATGATTCTGCTATTGGAAGAAATGAAATAGTAACAATCCTTGGCGGAACTATTATTGTAGATCCTAGAAATTATTTACTTCGTAATCTTGGCTCAGTGAATAATACAATAGTGCATGAATGCGTACATTGGGATAAGCACAGAAAACTTTTCGCTTTAGAGCGACTATTCAATCCTGAAGCTACAAGGATAAAATGCCAAGTGGTTGGTGGTATAAAAGATAATAAAACTCGTAATGTGACAGATTGGATGGAGTGGCAGGCTAATGCATTAGCACCAAGGATACAAATGCCATTGACTTGCTTTCGGAGAAAAGCTCTTGAAGTGATAAAAGAGTTGAAGACTCAGCGAAATAATGCTGAATTTATTGATTTATTGGGACCTGCTATTGATACGTTAGCTAATTTCTTTTGTGTTTCAAGATGTGCGGCCAAAATTAGAATGATAGATGCTGGTTATACGGAAGCAATCGGAATTTTTACTTACATAGATGGACATTATGTTCGTCCACATTGTTTTAAAGAAAGGGCAATTTCTACATCGCAAACTTATTCAGTTAGCATAAAGGATGTGGTAATCGAGAGGATTGTAAATCGTAAATTTGCTGATATACTCGCTACCGGGGATTACATATTTGTTGAGAACCATATCTGTTTTAATGCTCCAGAATATATTACTGTGGATGATTATGGTCAGCCATCGTTAACTGAATATGCACGACTTCATATTGATGAGTGTTGCCTTGTTTTTAATTTGGAAGCACAAAACTTGAACTCATATGGAGAGTCATACTATACAGAATGTGTTCTTTTTAGGGATGCGGATTCCAAGGTGCAGTTTATTGCACATTTTTCTGCTGATAATAAAGGGGCTAATGAAAAACAACAGGAAAGTATACGAGCTTATAAGAATGATATTTTAACTTTGTGGAAAAGTTTGATGGAATCTTTCACTGAAGCTTTTGACACTGTTGTACGTTGGTCGGATATGTCAGAGGAAGAATTGGCTCATCAGGCTGCAATAGATGTAAGAACCTTGCAACGACTACGAAATGACCCAGACCAAAATCCTACAATAGAAACGCTTGTTTTGTTGTGTATAGCAATGAAACTCCCACCAATGATTAGTCGTTCTTTGTTAAATAAAGCGGGATTTTCTTTAAAAGCAAATGAACGAGATTTTATGTATGAATTCCTGCTTGATGGTTACTATACATATTCTGTGGAGGAGTGTAACAAAGTGCTAATAGAGCAGGGAATTAAGCCTTTAAGTAAAAATGCTAGGGCTGAGTTAAAAGAAACAAACCCAAATCTTTATAAAAAATTAAAATAGACCCGACATCCGATGTCGGGGGTGAAAGAAGAGTGTTTTGCTCACTATGACAATAAATAATTGTTATAGTGAGTATTTTTTTTGCCGTTTTTGCGATAAAAAGCGACACCCGATGTCGTGGTAAGATTTATAGAAGTATGTAAAAATAAGCTTAAAGAAAACTTATAATTTTCTAAATAATATCTCATAGCCTAAAGTGGTCGACCTAACGGCGGTGGGATGCATAAGGAAAAAAGTAACAGCTACGGCTGTTCTGACTTCCGATGCATCCATCGCTATCTTGTCATGCCATTTTTGTGCTGCAAGGAGTCGGTGGACATCGAAATCCATCGACTCCTTTTTGCGTCCTACCGCCACCACTAGGCGGAAAGGACAATCAATGAAAATCAAAGTGCGTTATGAAAATGCGTATCAAACCTTGGAGGTTGATACCGAGGAAATGTGGGTAAGCCTGTCACTGGAAAGCGATAAAGATCTTACTCAGGAAGAAAAGGAGTCATTTATTCAAGATGCTTTCGAGGAGAAGTTTAATAAGCCTGAATATAACAACTGGCACAAGTTTGATCGTCATCGTGGAAATTTGACAAAACAATTTCGTAAAGATGATGAAACAGAAGATGAGTCCGATGGCATGGAAACGGTGCCGGATTATTCAGATGAAATCAATCGCACTTCCCGTTATGAATATGAAGCTGTATGCCAGCGTGTCAGACAGGCTCTTGGTAAAAAGCAGGATTGGGCGGATATGTTTATAGCTGTTCGTATTGATGGAATGCCAATCAGAGAATATGCAGCATCAATCGGTGCAGACGAAAATAACATCACACAGAAACTAAAGAGAGCTGAGAAAAAACTTCAGGGTATTTTTAAAAATCGTCAGATTTGACCTTCTGCCGTGGCTATGAGGTAGGAGGACTAATCCTCCAAATAAGAATGGGAGGTATTTCAATGAACGAGATACAGATATTTAAAAATGCTGAGTTTGGCTCGGTGAGAACAGCAGACATTAATGGAGTTCCTTATTTTGTGGGAAAGGACGTAGCTGAGATTCTTGGCTATAGCAATACAAGAAAAGCTTTGCTAGACCATGTGGATGAGGAGGATAAAACCGATGGGGTAACGATTCGTGACTCCATCGGACGTGACCAGACTCCAGTTCTGATAAATGAGTCGGGGCTGTACAGCCTTATTCTTTCTAGCAAGATGCCGAATGCAAGAAGGTTTAAACGATGGGTAACCAGTGAGGTTCTTCCGGCTATAAGAAAATACGGTATGTATGCGACAGATGAGCTGATTGCCAATCCCAACCTTGCGATTGCAGCATTTACTGCATTAAAGGAAGAACGAGAAAAGAACCGGCTGCTTGAACAGACTACTGCCGTCCAGAAACAACAGATTGCAGAAATGAAGCCTAAGGCAAGTTACTACGATGTAATACTTAATTGCAAAGACCTTATTTCCACTTCTACGGTAGCAAAAGATTATGGAAAATCTGCTATTTGGATGAACCGTTATCTCCATGAAAAAGGTGTGCAGTTTAAACAGGGTGACATTTGGCTGTTATATCAAAAATATGCGGAAAAAGGTTATACAAGCACCAAGACACATAGCTATTCTGCTAATGACGGAACGATTCATACTAAGCCACATACCTACTGGACACAAAAAGGCAGATTGTTTGTCTATGAATTATTAAAAGCAGATGGGATTTTGCCAACAATGGAACAGGAGGATAGTGATGTCGATTAGCAGGTATAACAGCGAGGGCTATCCTGATCCGACCACCTACGGTGCCTTATCTAATATCGAACAGCAAACGAAGGCAGCGAGAGCGTACAGACCGATGGTGTATGTATGCTCCCCGTTTTCGGGAGATGTTGCCGGGAACATTGCAAATGCACGAAAGTACAGCCGTTTCGCTGTGGAACAGGGATATATTCCCCTTGCGACCCATTTACTATTTTCGCAGTTTCTCAACGATAACGATTTAACGGAACGTGAGCTGGGACTGCACTTTGGAAATGTGCTGATGAGCCACTGCAGGGAGGTGTGGGTGTTTGGCGAAAGCATCTCATCAGGAATGGATGCGGAAATCAGGAGAGCCAAGAGAAAAAAATACAGACTGCGATATTTCGGCAGTGATTTAAAGGAGGTAAGCAAAGATGCGTGATTTGAAGATTGCTTATGGCAACAGCAGGACGGCAAAGTTCTGGTCGAATAAAACCATAAAATTTGATGAACTGTGTGACCGGCTGCGTAATCCGATTTATACCTCAGAGACGGCGGAGGAATATCCGAAGCTGCCGAAGGGTCAGCGTGATGATATCAAGGATAAGGGCGGGTTTGTGGCAGGTCATTTAAGCGGCAACCGCAGACAGGCAAACAAGGTGGTCTGCCGTTCCATGCTGGTATATGACCTCGACAGTATTGAACAGGATTTTCTAAAGGATATCAATGCCAAAATCGACAATAAGGGCTGCTACTATACAACTCACAGCCATACAGCGGACAAGCCGAGAGCGAGAATGATTATCCCGGTCAGCCGTGATATGACACCCGATGAGTTCAATGCGGCAGCGAGATATTATGCACAGGACAATGGCTTTCTTGCGATGCTTGACCCCTGTTCGTTCTCTCGCCATCAGCTGATGTACTGGCCGACCTGTCCCTCCAACGGGGAGTATCTGTTTGGTGAGATTGATGGGGACTGGCTTGACCCGGATGAGATTTTTGAAAAGCATCCCAATTGGAGGGACTGCTCTCTACTTCCTACCACACCGAAGGAAAGCAAGGCAGCAGACCATAAAGCGCAGCAGCAGAAAGACCCGCTGGAAAAGGACGGTGTAATTGGATTATTCAATCGTGTGTATTTCCCAATCAGCACAGCTATTGATGAATTTTTGGCTGATGTCTATGCACCGACAGCTGACAGTTCCGAACGATATGATTATCTTCCGGGCGAAGGGTCTGCGGGTGTTGTGGTTTACGATGACAAATTTACTTACAGCCATCATGCGACTGACCCAGCAGGAGGAAAGCTGTGCAGTGCCTTTGACCTTGTCCGCCTGCATAAGTTTGGCGATGATGATAATAAATCTGTGAAAAAAATGTGCGAGTTTGCCATGAAACAGGAAAAGGTCAAACTCCGTGCGCTGGAAGAAAGACAGACACAGATTGATGAGGATTTTACAGATGAAGCCGACTGGAGAGCAAGACTGCGCTATATGCCAAGAAGCAATCTGCTGGAAAACAGTGTGTGGAATCTGATGCTGATTCTAAATAATGACCCTGACTTTGCAAATATTGCATATAACGAAATGGCGGGACGAATTGAAATCATAGGCACAGTGCCGTGGGAGCGTCCTATGGACAACAGGTTCTGGAGGGATGCCGATACCGCACAGATGAAAGCACTCATTGATATTCGGTATGTTCCGTTTTCTTCCCGCAATCACGATGTGGCTTTTACGAAAACTGTAGAGGACAGGCATTTCCATCCCGCAAGGGAGTATTTTGAAAAGCTGCCGGAATGGGATCATGCACAAAATGGTGACCGTTGGCACTGATGAAGGTGCAGGGAGGGGAAGGTCAAATCTCAAAACCCTTGTATGGGAGGAACGGGCGGGGGGCTTCACG
>JGI20225J14565_1000076_pt1 | contig 18594 bp, 8 predicted proteins | sample BioMet4_FD_14565 | JGI IMG/M metagenome (IMG submission 14565) | reverse complement strand
CATGCCATCTTCGGTAGTTGGTATTATGGTTAACTTTGGCTCAATTACAACCGCATTATTAATGAGTGCTGTTGTAATGGTTTATGACCAGAAAAGCAAAATTATCGAAAAGGAAGAAAAAGAAACTGTAGCCGATAAAAAAACAACCTATAAGAAAAATATAGCTCTCTACAAAGAGCTATGCCAAAACATTTGCTTCGCAATACTTACATCAATAATCATTGTTATACTTTCTGCTGTTCTTTCATTTTACGACATTAAAATAACATCAGGAATTTCTTACTATGTTTTTCTTGTCGCCTCTTTCTTTTGCTATGCCTTATTTATATCAACAATGATAACATTCCTAATGATCTTAAAGAGATTCAGCATAATACTGGATAACTAAATTTTAGTTGGCTTTCTTTTTTTGATAAAAGAAAGCTCTCCTACTGATACCAAGGTTTACCCATGGACTTTCACTCTCTTGCGAAGACAGGCTTTTTTTCCTTCCTCCACCTGAACTTATCTTTCCTCCGACCCTACCTCTAACAGACTGAATTTCAGAGCTATGAGTTCGTTTTACATAATCATCAAAGCTTTCTTTGGAGAAATGGTGCACAGTCCATTTAGCGATGCTTTTAGCTATTCCCATCACTTCACCATCGTCAAGAGGAGTTGGAAATTGCAAATTGTAAGCTCTGCCACGCTCGTAGCAGGCTTGTAGCCACTGTTCATACTCCGGCCAGCCCTGACGTATCGCGCGGTAAGCCCACTTGCGGGTTTTATCGAACAGGGTGCAGTTACGGCCTAAGCCATAGTCGGCTACGATTTCTTTGTCGTTCGCGGCGTTTAGATCGAGCGAGTCGGCCAGCCAATCCAACGTGTAGAGTTCTGGCTGCCAGACAGCAATTTTCCAGTACCCGTGGTTCGGATTCTTGCAAATTAACCCCGAATAACCCACGTCAGCGTCCAGTTTTTTACGTAGCGCATTCTCTACGGCAGCGGCGTACTTCAGCGGCTTCATTTTTCCGTCGGGTGCGGTGCGAATCGAGGTTTCCAGCGCATAAAGCAGGTGAGCATGACCATTTTCGGGGTTGGTGATGGTCATCGTAGGCGCGGGCGCATTGCGATCGCTCCAGTCGATGGCTGCACCGATACGGTCAACGTCAAAACCTAGCCAGAACATGGCGTGAGGCTGGTTGAACTGAATGTATTTCGCCAAGATTGCGCGCTCTTTTCCCGCGATGCGTACACCAAAATGCAGATCGTCCGAAAAATACGGTTTGTTAGGTAAGCGGTCGTTGAACAGGTCGAGAGCCGAGTTAGTCACTCACGCCTGAGCTTATGGCGGGCTGTTGTCTTGCACTGTGCATGTGCTAATATCCTTCTTAGGTTTTATGCCTAGCCCTGACTTCATATTCCCTTCCGCCAAGTTGAGATATGAATTCGGGGCTTTGTTTTTTCTGCCGTTAAAGTTACACGCGAACGGCGGCTCCTGTCGAATCCTTCCGTCATAAAGCCTTAATGTGAGGCAAGTTCCTGAAAGAATTTAGGGTTGGCCTGTATGGTCGCCAGCACCTTCGCCGCCAATCCTGTCGGATTACGTCTGCCGGTTTCCCAGCTTTTGATAGTATCGAGGCTGGTGCCAAGCACCTTAGCCATTTCATCCTGCGTCACGTTCAGCTGGGCGCGGAGTGCCTTCACGTCAGCCAGTTCGTAGCGTGTCACACGGGCAGGCGCTTTAACGCCTTTTTTGATCTCGACGGCTTCTTCGAGTGACGCTTTCAGTTCGTCAAAAAAACTCATGCTACACCTCATCTTTCAGTAATTTCGTCAGCTTTTTCAGGTCGGATTTTTCGGCGTCCGTTAGGCTGTCTTTGGTGCTTTTCGGGTAGGCCATCACCAGATAGATAATCTCGTCGGTGGCCAGAAAGTAAATCACCCGCGCACTGCCGCTTTTCCCCTGTACGCCGGTCGCCATTCTGATTTTTCGCAGCCCGCCGGTTTGCCTGATGAGATCGCCTTTGTCCGGTGATTCAATCAGCACTTTCTGGAGATCTTTGAGCTCGTCATCCGTGGCGATTTGCTTTATCTGACGGGTAAACATCGGCGTTTCGATAAACTCTATCGCATGGCTCACTGTGTCATTTCCTTTGAAATACCAGAGTACATTGTACACTATGATGGTATCGTGTCTATGTGTGAAATCCTGCATGACCACCGATATCTATCAGATTGCTGCTAAATTCGAGCACTTGGTTTCACGAAGTGAGACCATTCACCTGATAAACGGGTTTCGGTGTTGACTCTGTTTTCTGTGTGGGAAAGGATTATGGTTCTCTTCGTTCATTTTGAGGTGTTTTATGGCTGGAAAAATTAAGTTGCCGCACACATGTCCTAAGTGCAAAACCGCAAAGGCGGATACTGAAGCTGAGTTGAAGGAAATCTTTGGATATAGATTAAAGGATAATGGAGTTACTAATCAGAGTCAGTGCAAGAAGTGTCGATAACCCCTCCTGATTTGGTGGCATTTTCGCTCAAATTAACGCGTCAGACCATGATAGCGGGTCTGCTGCTTTTCCAATTTCAGCTGGTGTTCGTGCTGTTTTACGAGCGCATTAACCGGCTGAGATTGTCGCTCAAGCTCTCGACCTGACCGCGCAAGCTGTTCACCTGATTGCTCAAGTGCTGACACACCCTGTCGCTGCGGTTCAGTGCCTGTGAGGTAGTCTCGAACATGTGCTGCAAACTGCTGTAGCTTTCCTGCCACGCCTGATGCTGTTGTTCGTAGCTGGCCTGTAAGCTCTCTAAGGCGCTCAGAAGCTGTTTTTCCATTTCGGTCATGGTTTTCTGTGTCCTGTGGGTCAAAATCGTTCATGGGCGTTTCTGTGCGTTCTGGCGGGGTTATTTCGCGGTGTACTTCACCACCGTGTTGCCCGCCGTCGAAGTGTAGGTTTCCACGCCGTGTGCTTTCACCGGCAGCACCACCAGATAACCGTTCTTCTGGCTGTCGTCGCTGTAGATCGTCACCCCCGCGCCGCTTTTCGCTTTCAGGCTCGCCAGCAGCTGGCTGTAGCCGTCGATGTCGCTCAGACGTGAGCTGATGATCTGCCCCTGAAACCAGATTATCCCGCTCAGGATGCCAATCAGGAGCGCGGCGCAGACCACTATCCAGATCAGCGCGGTGGTCGCGGTGGCTCTGATCATACCCGTCAGCCTGCCGTTCTGCTCGCGGATAGCGTTGCTGATGCTCTGCGAGCTTGATTGCAGTTCCGCGCTGATAGACGTTTCCAGCCTCACGAACTCGCGCTTCACGCTCTGCTCGGTATCCTGCGCTTGCTGCTTCGATTTCTCCTCGAAGCCCTTCGCCAAATTTAAAATCTCGCTCATAAATCATTCCTTTCAGCCGGATGTTTCTGCCGCCGGACGGGTCGGCAATACTGATGCTGCTTCTGGTTTCACGCGCCACGGTGAGCCCAATGCTTTCGAGCTGATTCACCACGTCCTGCCGGCTGCGTATAGCGCCCTGTGCCATCAGGTTCATCAGACCTGCGGTCAGCTTTTCCGCTGCCTGCTGTTTGTCTCGCGGCAGATCGCTGGCCTGCGTCAGCGGGCGGCGATAGGCGGGGTCATTCGGGTCGCGCAGTCCGAGCCGGTCGTTGGTCAGCGTCTGCCAGGCGTTTACCCTCGGACGGTCTGCGCGGTCAAAGTAGGGTTGCAGCCGTTTCCCGCTCTGCAATTCGATGTTCGGGATCACGAAGTTCAGCTCGAGGCGGCCTTTGTCCTGATGCTCAACCCACAGACAGGCGTACTGGTCTTTGTCGAGACCGGTCATCAGTGTCTGTTCCCATTCGTCCATCAGACGCGCCTTTTCAGACTCGGCAATGTCAGCCTCCTGAAAGGAAAGCACGCCGGAGGTGTAGGCGCGGGCAAAGTCACAGCCGTCAATCAGTTCGCGGGTGCGTTCGGCATCTCCCCGCAGCACGCGGGCGTCACTACGCTGGCGATCTTTGCCCAGCAGATAATCAACGGGACCGCTGCCAGAACCGGCACCCCGTGAATGAATTTTAACGATCACGGTGTTGCTCCAGCAGTTCACCGAGATTGCGGTCAAGGCTGTTTAACACCGCAAGCAGGGAAACGCGCTCAGTGGGGTTCAGTCCGTCGAGCTGGTTAAGGCGGCGGGCAATCTGATTGAGGTTGTTGCCTATCCCGCTGACCTGTCGCAGCAGTTCGGGCGCCACGTCAGGCAGACGGCGCTTTCTGGCGGTGTGTTCTCCCAGACCGAGCTGGCGCAGCCATTCGGCAAGATGGGTACGGTCACACCGGTCTATCAGACGCTGATGCTCTGAGTCGGTCAGGCGGATTTTGATCTCTCTCGTGCGCTTTTCCATTCTCACTCCGCTGAGAAATATTCGCACCCAAAGTGCGAAAGTTTCGCAGTGGATGCCCGGGGTTTCGGGGGGCGGCGAGCCCCCTGAACCAGTCACAGACGGCACCTCGTAGAGGGGACGCTGTGTGTACTGGCTTAAAGTGCGGTAGAGTATGTCAGATTCTGTGGTTGCTGCCAAAGCAAACCACCCTCCCAGCAAAGGGCTGTTATCTGATATAGGCTTGTTTCAGTGCAAACATTTTTCAGCTATTATTCGGTAAAAATAAAACAATTAGCCATGGCAGGTATCTATGCACGCAGTTCATATGTCTTCTTTCAGAGTGTTGCTAAAAGCAAGGTCTCGAAAGTCCTTTAAGCTTGGTGAGTTGAACAACGACCAAAATATAAAGGCCTATGAAATAGTAAAAGGTATTATTAATCGCAACACAAACATCCCTCTTGAAGATACCGATACTAAACTAATAGTTTCCATAATTCCTGGAAGCCTTACTTTTGACGATAACAAGAGAATTATATACGGGTATGTTAATGCCGGTCGTTATGGTGAGAACTACACCGTAAGACAAAAGCAACTATCTTCTACAAATCATAAAAAAGTAAATCATGATGAAGTTACTGAGAAAAGAAGATATATATTTATGTATTTCCCAGATAGTTTAGATACTGGGATAATCGCATTCCATGATACATCTAGATTAAACGCAAGGACTCCTATAAAAAGGATAATTGAAAATGGATTCATGGCAAACACTCCTCCATTAGAGGCGCGTGTTCGATCATTATTACATGAGCAAATCCCTCAGGCAGTAAAAGACTCACCTGTAACAGAAATTAAAGCTGTTGGATATAAAGTAAGTAAAGACACTGCCGACGCCATGCGCTTAATAGGGAATAGGACAACAGCCGAGTTTGTTGTAAAGAATAAAGGCTACTCAATGGGTCTTGTATCAGACTACCTAGATAAAAGTAAATCACAAAATAAACTGATAGAACTGTTAGAACCAAACAGTGACAAGTTGAAAATAACAGTCCAAGTAAATGGAAAAGACAAGATTTATGAACTTAGGAACATAATAGCAAAGGGCGTGTCTATCACTTTAGATGATGCAAGTCTTAACATAGACCCTCTAACGAACGAACCTAACGAGCAAGACTTGCATAATGCTGTAAAAGAAGAAATAAATGACTTCCTTTCAGACATTTACGGGCAAGGGTACGCAATATGAATAAAATAAACATTTACTGGTTGATTGCAAACCACATATCTAGTTTAAAGGGTGATGATTCTAATCCATTGCCCAAGGCAGATTTATGGCTTCATTTTATATCACCTTTGATAATATCAGCTTTAATCTGTTATTTTTTTAAAGTCATGCCATCTTCGGTAGTTGGTATTATGGTTAACTTTGGCTCAATTACAACCGCATTATTAATGAGTGCTGTTGTAATGGTTTATGACCAGAAAAGCAAAATTATCGAAAAGGAAGAAAAAGAAACTGTAGCCGATAAAAAAACAACCTATAAGAAAAATATAGCTCTCTACAAAGAGCTATGCCAAAACATTTGCTTCGCAATACTTACATCAATAATCATTGTTATACTTTCTGCTGTTCTTTCATTTTACGACATTAAAATAACATCAGGAATTTCTTACTATGTTTTTCTTGTCGCCTCTTTCTTTTGCTATGCCTTATTTATATCAACAATGATAACATTCCTAATGATCTTAAAGAGATTCAGCATAATACTGGATAACTAAATTTTAGTTGGCTTTCTTTTTTTGATAAAAGAAAGCTCTCCTACTGATACCAAGGTTTACCCATGGACTTTCACTCTCTTGCGAAGACAGGCTTTTTTTCCTTCCTCCACCTGAACTTATCTTTCCTCCGACCCTACCTCTAACAGACTGAATTTCAGAGCTATGAGTTCGTTTTACATAATCATCAAAGCTTTCTTTGGAGAAATGGTGCACAGTCCATTTAGCGATGCTTTTAGCTATTCCCATCACTTCACCATCGTCAAGAGGAGTTGGAAATTGCAAATTGTAAGCTCTGCCACGCTCGTAGCAGGCTTGTAGCCACTGTTCATACTCCGGCCAGCCCTGACGTATCGCGCGGTAAGCCCACTTGCGGGTTTTATCGAACAGGGTGCAGTTACGGCCTAAGCCATAGTCGGCTACGATTTCTTTGTCGTTCGCGGCGTTTAGATCGAGCGAGTCGGCCAGCCAATCCAACGTGTAGAGTTCTGGCTGCCAGACAGCAATTTTCCAGTACCCGTGGTTCGGATTCTTGCAAATTAACCCCGAATAACCCACGTCAGCGTCCAGTTTTTTACGTAGCGCATTCTCTACGGCAGCGGCGTACTTCAGCGGCTTCATTTTTCCGTCGGGTGCGGTGCGAATCGAGGTTTCCAGCGCATAAAGCAGGTGAGCATGACCATTTTCGGGGTTGGTGATGGTCATCGTAGGCGCGGGCGCATTGCGATCGCTCCAGTCGATGGCTGCACCGATACGGTCAACGTCAAAACCTAGCCAGAACATGGCGTGAGGCTGGTTGAACTGAATGTATTTCGCCAAGATTGCGCGCTCTTTTCCCGCGATGCGTACACCAAAATGCAGATCGTCCGAAAAATACGGTTTGTTAGGTAAGCGGTCGTTGAACAGGTCGAGAGCCGAGTTAGTCACTCACGCCTGAGCTTATGGCGGGCTGTTGTCTTGCACTGTGCATGTGCTAATATCCTTCTTAGGTTTTATGCCTAGCCCTGACTTCATATTCCCTTCCGCCAAGTTGAGATATGAATTCGGGGCTTTGTTTTTTCTGCCGTTAAAGTTACACGCGAACGGCGGCTCCTGTCGAATCCTTCCGTCATAAAGCCTTAATGTGAGGCAAGTTCCTGAAAGAATTTAGGGTTGGCCTGTATGGTCGCCAGCACCTTCGCCGCCAATCCTGTCGGATTACGTCTGCCGGTTTCCCAGCTTTTGATAGTATCGAGGCTGGTGCCAAGCACCTTAGCCATTTCATCCTGCGTCACGTTCAGCTGGGCGCGGAGTGCCTTCACGTCAGCCAGTTCGTAGCGTGTCACACGGGCAGGCGCTTTAACGCCTTTTTTGATCTCGACGGCTTCTTCGAGTGACGCTTTCAGTTCGTCAAAAAAACTCATGCTACACCTCATCTTTCAGTAATTTCGTCAGCTTTTTCAGGTCGGATTTTTCGGCGTCCGTTAGGCTGTCTTTGGTGCTTTTCGGGTAGGCCATCACCAGATAGATAATCTCGTCGGTGGCCAGAAAGTAAATCACCCGCGCACTGCCGCTTTTCCCCTGTACGCCGGTCGCCATTCTGATTTTTCGCAGCCCGCCGGTTTGCCTGATGAGATCGCCTTTGTCCGGTGATTCAATCAGCACTTTCTGGAGATCTTTGAGCTCGTCATCCGTGGCGATTTGCTTTATCTGACGGGTAAACATCGGCGTTTCGATAAACTCTATCGCATGGCTCACTGTGTCATTTCCTTTGAAATACCAGAGTACATTGTACACTATGATGGTATCGTGTCTATGTGTGAAATCCTGCATGACCACCGATATCTATCAGATTGCTGCTAAATTCGAGCACTTGGTTTCACGAAGTGAGACCATTCACCTGATAAACGGGTTTCGGTGTTGACTCTGTTTTCTGTGTGGGAAAGGATTATGGTTCTCTTCGTTCATTTTGAGGTGTTTTATGGCTGGAAAAATTAAGTTGCCGCACACATGTCCTAAGTGCAAAACCGCAAAGGCGGATACTGAAGCTGAGTTGAAGGAAATCTTTGGATATAGATTAAAGGATAATGGAGTTACTAATCAGAGTCAGTGCAAGAAGTGTCGATAACCCCTCCTGATTTGGTGGCATTTTCGCTCAAATTAACGCGTCAGACCATGATAGCGGGTCTGCTGCTTTTCCAATTTCAGCTGGTGTTCGTGCTGTTTTACGAGCGCATTAACCGGCTGAGATTGTCGCTCAAGCTCTCGACCTGACCGCGCAAGCTGTTCACCTGATTGCTCAAGTGCTGACACACCCTGTCGCTGCGGTTCAGTGCCTGTGAGGTAGTCTCGAACATGTGCTGCAAACTGCTGTAGCTTTCCTGCCACGCCTGATGCTGTTGTTCGTAGCTGGCCTGTAAGCTCTCTAAGGCGCTCAGAAGCTGTTTTTCCATTTCGGTCATGGTTTTCTGTGTCCTGTGGGTCAAAATCGTTCATGGGCGTTTCTGTGCGTTCTGGCGGGGTTATTTCGCGGTGTACTTCACCACCGTGTTGCCCGCCGTCGAAGTGTAGGTTTCCACGCCGTGTGCTTTCACCGGCAGCACCACCAGATAACCGTTCTTCTGGCTGTCGTCGCTGTAGATCGTCACCCCCGCGCCGCTTTTCGCTTTCAGGCTCGCCAGCAGCTGGCTGTAGCCGTCGATGTCGCTCAGACGTGAGCTGATGATCTGCCCCTGAAACCAGATTATCCCGCTCAGGATGCCAATCAGGAGCGCGGCGCAGACCACTATCCAGATCAGCGCGGTGGTCGCGGTGGCTCTGATCATACCCGTCAGCCTGCCGTTCTGCTCGCGGATAGCGTTGCTGATGCTCTGCGAGCTTGATTGCAGTTCCGCGCTGATAGACGTTTCCAGCCTCACGAACTCGCGCTTCACGCTCTGCTCGGTATCCTGCGCTTGCTGCTTCGATTTCTCCTCGAAGCCCTTCGCCAAATTTAAAATCTCGCTCATAAATCATTCCTTTCAGCCGGATGTTTCTGCCGCCGGACGGGTCGGCAATACTGATGCTGCTTCTGGTTTCACGCGCCACGGTGAGCCCAATGCTTTCGAGCTGATTCACCACGTCCTGCCGGCTGCGTATAGCGCCCTGTGCCATCAGGTTCATCAGACCTGCGGTCAGCTTTTCCGCTGCCTGCTGTTTGTCTCGCGGCAGATCGCTGGCCTGCGTCAGCGGGCGGCGATAGGCGGGGTCATTCGGGTCGCGCAGTCCGAGCCGGTCGTTGGTCAGCGTCTGCCAGGCGTTTACCCTCGGACGGTCTGCGCGGTCAAAGTAGGGTTGCAGCCGTTTCCCGCTCTGCAATTCGATGTTCGGGATCACGAAGTTCAGCTCGAGGCGGCCTTTGTCCTGATGCTCAACCCACAGACAGGCGTACTGGTCTTTGTCGAGACCGGTCATCAGTGTCTGTTCCCATTCGTCCATCAGACGCGCCTTTTCAGACTCGGCAATGTCAGCCTCCTGAAAGGAAAGCACGCCGGAGGTGTAGGCGCGGGCAAAGTCACAGCCGTCAATCAGTTCGCGGGTGCGTTCGGCATCTCCCCGCAGCACGCGGGCGTCACTACGCTGGCGATCTTTGCCCAGCAGATAATCAACGGGACCGCTGCCAGAACCGGCACCCCGTGAATGAATTTTAACGATCACGGTGTTGCTCCAGCAGTTCACCGAGATTGCGGTCAAGGCTGTTTAACACCGCAAGCAGGGAAACGCGCTCAGTGGGGTTCAGTCCGTCGAGCTGGTTAAGGCGGCGGGCAATCTGATTGAGGTTGTTGCCTATCCCGCTGACCTGTCGCAGCAGTTCGGGCGCCACGTCAGGCAGACGGCGCTTTCTGGCGGTGTGTTCTCCCAGACCGAGCTGGCGCAGCCATTCGGCAAGATGGGTACGGTCACACCGGTCTATCAGACGCTGATGCTCTGAGTCGGTCAGGCGGATTTTGATCTCTCTCGTGCGCTTTTCCATTCTCACTCCGCTGAGAAATATTCGCACCCAAAGTGCGAAAGTTTCGCAGTGGATGCCCGGGGTTTCGGGGGGCGGCGAGCCCCCTGAACCAGTCACAGACGGCACCTCGTAGAGGGGACGCTGTGTGTACTGGCTTAAAGTGCGGTAGAGTATGTCAGATTCTGTGGTTGCTGCCAAAGCAAACCACCCTCCCAGCAAAGGGCTGTTATCTGATATAGGCTTGTTTCAGTGCAAACATTTTTCAGCTATTATTCGGTAAAAATAAAACAATTAGCCATGGCAGGTATCTATGCACGCAGTTCATATGTCTTCTTTCAGAGTGTTGCTAAAAGCAAGGTCTCGAAAGTCCTTTAAGCTTGGTGAGTTGAACAACGACCAAAATATAAAGGCCTATGAAATAGTAAAAGGTATTATTAATCGCAACACAAACATCCCTCTTGAAGATACCGATACTAAACTAATAGTTTCCATAATTCCTGGAAGCCTTACTTTTGACGATAACAAGAGAATTATATACGGGTATGTTAATGCCGGTCGTTATGGTGAGAACTACACCGTAAGACAAAAGCAACTATCTTCTACAAATCATAAAAAAGTAAATCATGATGAAGTTACTGAGAAAAGAAGATATATATTTATGTATTTCCCAGATAGTTTAGATACTGGGATAATCGCATTCCATGATACATCTAGATTAAACGCAAGGACTCCTATAAAAAGGATAATTGAAAATGGATTCATGGCAAACACTCCTCCATTAGAGGCGCGTGTTCGATCATTATTACATGAGCAAATCCCTCAGGCAGTAAAAGACTCACCTGTAACAGAAATTAAAGCTGTTGGATATAAAGTAAGTAAAGACACTGCCGACGCCATGCGCTTAATAGGGAATAGGACAACAGCCGAGTTTGTTGTAAAGAATAAAGGCTACTCAATGGGTCTTGTATCAGACTACCTAGATAAAAGTAAATCACAAAATAAACTGATAGAACTGTTAGAACCAAACAGTGACAAGTTGAAAATAACAGTCCAAGTAAATGGAAAAGACAAGATTTATGAACTTAGGAACATAATAGCAAAGGGCGTGTCTATCACTTTAGATGATGCAAGTCTTAACATAGACCCTCTAACGAACGAACCTAACGAGCAAGACTTGCATAATGCTGTAAAAGAAGAAATAAATGACTTCCTTTCAGACATTTACGGGCAAGGGTACGCAATATGAATAAAATAAACATTTACTGGTTGATTGCAAACCACATATCTAGTTTAAAGGGTGATGATTCTAATCCATTGCCCAAGGCAGATTTATGGCTTCATTTTATATCACCTTTGATAATATCAGCTTTAATCTGTTATTTTTTTAAAGTCATGCCATCTTCGGTAGTTGGTATTATGGTTAACTTTGGCTCAATTACAACCGCATTATTAATGAGTGCTGTTGTAATGGTTTATGACCAGAAAAGCAAAATTATCGAAAAGGAAGAAAAAGAAACTGTAGCCGATAAAAAAACAACCTATAAGAAAAATATAGCTCTCTACAAAGAGCTATGCCAAAACATTTGCTTCGCAATACTTACATCAATAATCATTGTTATACTTTCTGCTGTTCTTTCATTTTACGACATTAAAATAACATCAGGAATTTCTTACTATGTTTTTCTTGTCGCCTCTTTCTTTTGCTATGCCTTATTTATATCAACAATGATAACATTCCTAATGATCTTAAAGAGATTCAGCATAATACTGGATAACTAAATTTTAGTTGGCTTTCTTTTTTTGATAAAAGAAAGCTCTCCTACTGATACCAAGGTTTACCCATGGACTTTCACTCTCTTGCGAAGACAGGCTTTTTTTCCTTCCTCCACCTGAACTTATCTTTCCTCCGACCCTACCTCTAACAGACTGAATTTCAGAGCTATGAGTTCGTTTTACATAATCATCAAAGCTTTCTTTGGAGAAATGGTGCACAGTCCATTTAGCGATGCTTTTAGCTATTCCCATCACTTCACCATCGTCAAGAGGAGTTGGAAATTGCAAATTGTAAGCTCTGCCACGCTCGTAGCAGGCTTGTAGCCACTGTTCATACTCCGGCCAGCCCTGACGTATCGCGCGGTAAGCCCACTTGCGGGTTTTATCGAACAGGGTGCAGTTACGGCCTAAGCCATAGTCGGCTACGATTTCTTTGTCGTTCGCGGCGTTTAGATCGAGCGAGTCGGCCAGCCAATCCAACGTGTAGAGTTCTGGCTGCCAGACAGCAATTTTCCAGTACCCGTGGTTCGGATTCTTGCAAATTAACCCCGAATAACCCACGTCAGCGTCCAGTTTTTTACGTAGCGCATTCTCTACGGCAGCGGCGTACTTCAGCGGCTTCATTTTTCCGTCGGGTGCGGTGCGAATCGAGGTTTCCAGCGCATAAAGCAGGTGAGCATGACCATTTTCGGGGTTGGTGATGGTCATCGTAGGCGCGGGCGCATTGCGATCGCTCCAGTCGATGGCTGCACCGATACGGTCAACGTCAAAACCTAGCCAGAACATGGCGTGAGGCTGGTTGAACTGAATGTATTTCGCCAAGATTGCGCGCTCTTTTCCCGCGATGCGTACACCAAAATGCAGATCGTCCGAAAAATACGGTTTGTTAGGTAAGCGGTCGTTGAACAGGTCGAGAGCCGAGTTAGTCACTCACGCCTGAGCTTATGGCGGGCTGTTGTCTTGCACTGTGCATGTGCTAATATCCTTCTTAGGTTTTATGCCTAGCCCTGACTTCATATTCCCTTCCGCCAAGTTGAGATATGAATTCGGGGCTTTGTTTTTTCTGCCGTTAAAGTTACACGCGAACGGCGGCTCCTGTCGAATCCTTCCGTCATAAAGCCTTAATGTGAGGCAAGTTCCTGAAAGAATTTAGGGTTGGCCTGTATGGTCGCCAGCACCTTCGCCGCCAATCCTGTCGGATTACGTCTGCCGGTTTCCCAGCTTTTGATAGTATCGAGGCTGGTGCCAAGCACCTTAGCCATTTCATCCTGCGTCACGTTCAGCTGGGCGCGGAGTGCCTTCACGTCAGCCAGTTCGTAGCGTGTCACACGGGCAGGCGCTTTAACGCCTTTTTTGATCTCGACGGCTTCTTCGAGTGACGCTTTCAGTTCGTCAAAAAAACTCATGCTACACCTCATCTTTCAGTAATTTCGTCAGCTTTTTCAGGTCGGATTTTTCGGCGTCCGTTAGGCTGTCTTTGGTGCTTTTCGGGTAGGCCATCACCAGATAGATAATCTCGTCGGTGGCCAGAAAGTAAATCACCCGCGCACTGCCGCTTTTCCCCTGTACGCCGGTCGCCATTCTGATTTTTCGCAGCCCGCCGGTTTGCCTGATGAGATCGCCTTTGTCCGGTGATTCAATCAGCACTTTCTGGAGATCTTTGAGCTCGTCATCCGTGGCGATTTGCTTTATCTGACGGGTAAACATCGGCGTTTCGATAAACTCTATCGCATGGCTCACTGTGTCATTTCCTTTGAAATACCAGAGTACATTGTACACTATGATGGTATCGTGTCTATGTGTGAAATCCTGCATGACCACCGATATCTATCAGATTGCTGCTAAATTCGAGCACTTGGTTTCACGAAGTGAGACCATTCACCTGATAAACGGGTTTCGGTGTTGACTCTGTTTTCTGTGTGGGAAAGGATTATGGTTCTCTTCGTTCATTTTGAGGTGTTTTATGGCTGGAAAAATTAAGTTGCCGCACACATGTCCTAAGTGCAAAACCGCAAAGGCGGATACTGAAGCTGAGTTGAAGGAAATCTTTGGATATAGATTAAAGGATAATGGAGTTACTAATCAGAGTCAGTGCAAGAAGTGTCGATAACCCCTCCTGATTTGGTGGCATTTTCGCTCAAATTAACGCGTCAGACCATGATAGCGGGTCTGCTGCTTTTCCAATTTCAGCTGGTGTTCGTGCTGTTTTACGAGCGCATTAACCGGCTGAGATTGTCGCTCAAGCTCTCGACCTGACCGCGCAAGCTGTTCACCTGATTGCTCAAGTGCTGACACACCCTGTCGCTGCGGTTCAGTGCCTGTGAGGTAGTCTCGAACATGTGCTGCAAACTGCTGTAGCTTTCCTGCCACGCCTGATGCTGTTGTTCGTAGCTGGCCTGTAAGCTCTCTAAGGCGCTCAGAAGCTGTTTTTCCATTTCGGTCATGGTTTTCTGTGTCCTGTGGGTCAAAATCGTTCATGGGCGTTTCTGTGCGTTCTGGCGGGGTTATTTCGCGGTGTACTTCACCACCGTGTTGCCCGCCGTCGAAGTGTAGGTTTCCACGCCGTGTGCTTTCACCGGCAGCACCACCAGATAACCGTTCTTCTGGCTGTCGTCGCTGTAGATCGTCACCCCCGCGCCGCTTTTCGCTTTCAGGCTCGCCAGCAGCTGGCTGTAGCCGTCGATGTCGCTCAGACGTGAGCTGATGATCTGCCCCTGAAACCAGATTATCCCGCTCAGGATGCCAATCAGGAGCGCGGCGCAGACCACTATCCAGATCAGCGCGGTGGTCGCGGTGGCTCTGATCATACCCGTCAGCCTGCCGTTCTGCTCGCGGATAGCGTTGCTGATGCTCTGCGAGCTTGATTGCAGTTCCGCGCTGATAGACGTTTCCAGCCTCACGAACTCGCGCTTCACGCTCTGCTCGGTATCCTGCGCTTGCTGCTTCGATTTCTCCTCGAAGCCCTTCGCCAAATTTAAAATCTCGCTCATAAATCATTCCTTTCAGCCGGATGTTTCTGCCGCCGGACGGGTCGGCAATACTGATGCTGCTTCTGGTTTCACGCGCCACGGTGAGCCCAATGCTTTCGAGCTGATTCACCACGTCCTGCCGGCTGCGTATAGCGCCCTGTGCCATCAGGTTCATCAGACCTGCGGTCAGCTTTTCCGCTGCCTGCTGTTTGTCTCGCGGCAGATCGCTGGCCTGCGTCAGCGGGCGGCGATAGGCGGGGTCATTCGGGTCGCGCAGTCCGAGCCGGTCGTTGGTCAGCGTCTGCCAGGCGTTTACCCTCGGACGGTCTGCGCGGTCAAAGTAGGGTTGCAGCCGTTTCCCGCTCTGCAATTCGATGTTCGGGATCACGAAGTTCAGCTCGAGGCGGCCTTTGTCCTGATGCTCAACCCACAGACAGGCGTACTGGTCTTTGTCGAGACCGGTCATCAGTGTCTGTTCCCATTCGTCCATCAGACGCGCCTTTTCAGACTCGGCAATGTCAGCCTCCTGAAAGGAAAGCACGCCGGAGGTGTAGGCGCGGGCAAAGTCACAGCCGTCAATCAGTTCGCGGGTGCGTTCGGCATCTCCCCGCAGCACGCGGGCGTCACTACGCTGGCGATCTTTGCCCAGCAGATAATCAACGGGACCGCTGCCAGAACCGGCACCCCGTGAATGAATTTTAACGATCACGGTGTTGCTCCAGCAGTTCACCGAGATTGCGGTCAAGGCTGTTTAACACCGCAAGCAGGGAAACGCGCTCAGTGGGGTTCAGTCCGTCGAGCTGGTTAAGGCGGCGGGCAATCTGATTGAGGTTGTTGCCTATCCCGCTGACCTGTCGCAGCAGTTCGGGCGCCACGTCAGGCAGACGGCGCTTTCTGGCGGTGTGTTCTCCCAGACCGAGCTGGCGCAGCCATTCGGCAAGATGGGTACGGTCACACCGGTCTATCAGACGCTGATGCTCTGAGTCGGTCAGGCGGATTTTGATCTCTCTCGTGCGCTTTTCCATTCTCACTCCGCTGAGAAATATTCGCACCCAAAGTGCGAAAGTTTCGCAGTGGATGCCCGGGGTTTCGGGGGGCGGCGAGCCCCCTGAACCAGTCACAGACGGCACCTCGTAGAGGGGACGCTGTGTGTACTGGCTTAAAGTGCGGTAGAGTATGTCAGATTCTGTGGTTGCTGCCAAAGCAAACCACCCTCCCAGCAAAGGGCTGTTATCTGATATAGGCTTGTTTCAGTGCAAACATTTTTCAGCTATTATTCGGTAAAAATAAAACAATTAGCCATGGCAGGTATCTATGCACGCAGTTCATATGTCTTCTTTCAGAGTGTTGCTAAAAGCAAGGTCTCGAAAGTCCTTTAAGCTTGGTGAGTTGAACAACGACCAAAATATAAAGGCCTATGAAATAGTAAAAGGTATTATTAATCGCAACACAAACATCCCTCTTGAAGATACCGATACTAAACTAATAGTTTCCATAATTCCTGGAAGCCTTACTTTTGACGATAACAAGAGAATTATATACGGGTATGTTAATGCCGGTCGTTATGGTGAGAACTACACCGTAAGACAAAAGCAACTATCTTCTACAAATCATAAAAAAGTAAATCATGATGAAGTTACTGAGAAAAGAAGATATATATTTATGTATTTCCCAGATAGTTTAGATACTGGGATAATCGCATTCCATGATACATCTAGATTAAACGCAAGGACTCCTATAAAAAGGATAATTGAAAATGGATTCATGGCAAACACTCCTCCATTAGAGGCGCGTGTTCGATCATTATTACATGAGCAAATCCCTCAGGCAGTAAAAGACTCACCTGTAACAGAAATTAAAGCTGTTGGATATAAAGTAAGTAAAGACACTGCCGACGCCATGCGCTTAATAGGGAATAGGACAACAGCCGAGTTTGTTGTAAAGAATAAAGGCTACTCAATGGGTCTTGTATCAGACTACCTAGATAAAAGTAAATCACAAAATAAACTGATAGAACTGTTAGAACCAAACAGTGACAAGTTGAAAATAACAGTCCAAGTAAATGGAAAAGACAAGATTTATGAACTTAGGAACATAATAGCAAAGGGCGTGTCTATCACTTTAGATGATGCAAGTCTTAACATAGACCCTCTAACGAACGAACCTAACGAGCAAGACTTGCATAATGCTGTAAAAGAAGAAATAAATGACTTCCTTTCAGACATTTACGGGCAAGGGTACGCAATATGAATAAAATAAACATTTACTGGTTGATTGCAAACCACATATCTAGTTTAAAGGGTGATGATTCTAATCCATTGCCCAAGGCAGATTTATGGCTTCATTTTATATCACCTTTGATAATATCAGCTTTAATCTGTTATTTTTTTAAAGTCATGCCATCTTCGGTAGTTGGTATTATGGTTAACTTTGGCTCAATTACAACCGCATTATTAATGAGTGCTGTTGTAATGGTTTATGACCAGAAAAGCAAAATTATCGAAAAGGAAGAAAAAGAAACTGTAGCCGATAAAAAAACAACCTATAAGAAAAATATAGCTCTCTACAAAGAGCTATGCCAAAACATTTGCTTCGCAATACTTACATCAATAATCATTGTTATACTTTCTGCTGTTCTTTCATTTTACGACATTAAAATAACATCAGGAATTTCTTACTATGTTTTTCTTGTCGCCTCTTTCTTTTGCTATGCCTTATTTATATCAACAATGATAACATTCCTAATGATCTTAAAGAGATTCAGCATAATACTGGATAACTAAATTTTAGTTGGCTTTCTTTTTTTGATAAAAGAAAGCTCTCCTACTGATACCAAGGTTTACCCATGGACTTTCACTCTCTTGCGAAGACAGGCTTTTTTTCCTTCCTCCACCTGAACTTATCTTTCCTCCGACCCTACCTCTAACAGACTGAATTTCAGAGCTATGAGTTCGTTTTACATAATCATCAAAGCTTTCTTTGGAGAAATGGTGCACAGTCCATTTAGCGATGCTTTTAGCTATTCCCATCACTTCACCATCGTCAAGAGGAGTTGGAAATTGCAAATTGTAAGCTCTGCCACGCTCGTAGCAGGCTTGTAGCCACTGTTCATACTCCGGCCAGCCCTGACGTATCGCGCGGTAAGCCCACTTGCGGGTTTTATCGAACAGGGTGCAGTTACGGCCTAAGCCATAGTCGGCTACGATTTCTTTGTCGTTCGCGGCGTTTAGATCGAGCGAGTCGGCCAGCCAATCCAACGTGTAGAGTTCTGGCTGCCAGACAGCAATTTTCCAGTACCCGTGGTTCGGATTCTTGCAAATTAACCCCGAATAACCCACGTCAGCGTCCAGTTTTTTACGTAGCGCATTCTCTACGGCAGCGGCGTACTTCAGCGGCTTCATTTTTCCGTCGGGTGCGGTGCGAATCGAGGTTTCCAGCGCATAAAGCAGGTGAGCATGACCATTTTCGGGGTTGGTGATGGTCATCGTAGGCGCGGGCGCATTGCGATCGCTCCAGTCGATGGCTGCACCGATACGGTCAACGTCAAAACCTAGCCAGAACATGGCGTGAGGCTGGTTGAACTGAATGTATTTCGCCAAGATTGCGCGCTCTTTTCCCGCGATGCGTACACCAAAATGCAGATCGTCCGAAAAATACGGTTTGTTAGGTAAGCGGTCGTTGAACAGGTCGAGAGCCGAGTTAGTCACTCACGCCTGAGCTTATGGCGGGCTGTTGTCTTGCACTGTGCATG
>JGI20225J14565_1000062_pt1 | contig 20520 bp, 18 predicted proteins | sample BioMet4_FD_14565 | JGI IMG/M metagenome (IMG submission 14565) | reverse complement strand
ATTAAAAGGATTGGTAGACGGTATTAATATTGCAGACTGTCCTATGGCAAAAATGCGCATGCAAAAGTGCCGTATCTACTCCCCCATCAAAATCCAGCGATACTGCTGATTCAATTCAAAATGATGCACAATCAGTCTGGCATAAATTAGAGCAGGAAAGCCGCCAGACAACCTATGAGAAAATTAAAATATCCAACAAAAATACGCTCCCACCCAAAGAAAAACCGCCCATATCTTGGTGGCGGCCCTATGTATTAAATGAGCCATTTATTGAAACAGGAACTGCTTATCTGCTGCAAATATTACGACATTCCCGTATGCGTTCTTTTTATTTAAAAGGTTCATTAGGATTCCCCGAACCTTACGAAACAGGCATATTCGCAGGCATATTATATGCTGCAATACCTTCAAATATTAACGAACTCCGTTTTAATTTTGTTGAAGAAGAATACGACTGTCAAGGATATGCCGCGGGCCGTGTATATCCAGCGGTGTTGCTTACATATTCTATCAACTTTATATTATCTAAGCCAGTCCGTTTATTTTTGTTTCACTGGCTAAAAAAAGGAAGGGAACACTCACATGGATAATAGCTACATAAAAAACAATTTGGAAACAATTTTTGAAAACTTCCAGCGTATGATTAAAGTAGAAACCGTTGTTGGTGAAGCAGTACATATCGGCGACGCAATTCTTATTCCTTTTGTTGACGTGACCTTAGGCTTTGCTTCCGGCGGGTATAACGGAAAATGTGAAACAGGCCGCAACAGTGCTGGTAGTGGCGGTGGAGCCAAATTGGAGCCAACAGCAATTTTGGTCATCAAGGGCGACCGTGTAGAAATGTTTTCCATCAAAAAGGGCGGTTATCAAGCATCGGCTTTTGAAAAATTAATTACCATGGCACCGGAAATCATTGATAAAATGAAAAAGGATAAATACATTTATATTAAAGATGAAGAATTAGATGATATTGACACGGACACGTTAGCATCTAAAAAAAATACACCGCTTTAAAGACAGACAAAAACAGTCGGAAATAGGTTTCGTTTAGTTGTTTTTTTATACTAAGTTTGTTATAATCATAGTCACAATAACAATAAAAATTATTGAAATAAATTCAGGAGGAATATAGCATGAAATTAAAAAAACAATTAGCATCTTTGACTATAGCAGGTATGATGAGCATTATTGCAACAACATCTGCTTTTGCTTCGGGTGTGGGATATGTTAATTTTGACGCATTAGTACAAGCCCATAAGGATTTCCCAAAGGTAAGTGCTCAAATGCAATCCGCCATCAAATCTGCCAATGAAGAATTTACTAAAAAAGCACCTTCTTTAAAAACAGATCAAGAAAAACAAGATTTGGGGAAACAACTTGCACAGCGCTTAAACACGCTGGAAAATACATTAATTACGCCAATTGAAAAAGACGTTGTTGCAAAAGTAGAACAAGTACGAGTAGACAAGAATCTAGACTGTATCGTAGCCCAGGGAGCTATTATTGCTGGTGCTGATAATGCCGTAGACGAAACAAATGAAGTAAGTAAATTACTGCAGTAATAATTTTATTATTGAGACTCTGGTCAAAAACAGAGTCTTTTTTTATTATAAATTAGTGTAACCACTGTGTTGATTACTTGTAAGTTGCATATTCTTCTTAAAAAAATTATAATTAGAAATATACCTTATCAGCAATGTGTTTGTTCGTTAAAAAATGGAGTACTATATGAAAAAAGATATTGTCATGCTAATAACAGATACCTCTATAAAATCAATTATATTAGAAAATATCATAAAAGATGGTTTTATCCCATACTTAGTATGTATTTCTCAAGCCCCGGAATTCCTCAAGCATACTGTCACTCAAATTATATTAATCATTATAGATACGGATAAATCCATTACAGAGCTTACACCATTTCTTACCTTATATAATAACGCAATAGAATATAAATCTATTCCATTAATTATTACAACTAGTAATTGGCAGGAAGAGGAATCATATTTAAATTACAGCGTATGGGATTTCATCGCCAAGCCTATAAAAAACTGTGTATTTCAACTTCGTGTAAAAAATGCAATACAGCATAGTAATTTTACACTGACTGACAAACTTCTATATTTATCTAATTATGACCCTGTATCCGGAATTTATAATAAACGTCACTTTTTTGCAGTAACTCGAAAATTATTAAATGACCATCCTAACAAAAATTTTGCCATTTTTTATTTTGACATACAACGTTTTCGCTTGATAAATGCTTTTTTTGGAAGGCGTGAAGGGGATAACGTTATTAAATATATTGCCGCACATTTACAACAGTACCAAATGATATTTCCATATTTTTCCTACGGTCATATGTCCGGAGATGTTTTTTCTTTCTGTGTATCTTTTAATACCCACGATCAACTTGTCGCTTTAAGCAATAAATTGTACAACAACTTAGAAACGTATCCCCTTCCATTTGCCATTCAGCCACGGATTGGCATCTCACTCATTGAAGATAATAAAACAGATATTAATATCCTTTTTGATCAAGCCGTTCTTGCAAGTAAAAACTGCAGTACAAATTATTTACAACATTTTTGTTTTTATGAAAATTCTATGAATGATAAATCCATAGAAGAGCAATATGTCGTAAATAATATGAAAGAGGCATTGGAAAATGACCAATTTATTATTTATCTACAGCCAAAATATGATTTGCGAACAAATACCATTGATGGAGCCGAAGCATTAGTACGGTGGAATAATCCAGAACAAGGCCTCATTTCCCCCAATGTTTTTATTCCTATATTTGAACACAATGGCTTTATTGTAAATTTAGATTTTTACATATGGGATCAAGTTTGTAAATTATTACGCCGCTGGCTTGATGAAGGTCGTCCCATTTATCCAATTTCGGTTAATATATCTCGCGTAGACTTATTTAATCCAAAACTTGTCGATACCATTTGCGCGCTTGTAAACAAATATAATTTGTCACCCAAGCTATTGCAATTAGAACTAACCGAAAGTGCTTACACAAGTAACCCACAGTTAATAAAAAAACGAATGGCTTCACTGCGGGAAAAAGGATTTACTATATTGATGGATGACTTTGGCACTGGATATTCTTCACTAAATATGCTAAAAGATATCATCGTAGATATATTAAAAATAGATATGCGTTTTCTTTCCGATTGTGAAATACCCGGACGTGGAGAAAATATTTTAGGTTCTATCGTCCGAATGGCAAAATGGCTTGATTTACTCGTTATTGTAGAAGGTGTAGAAACAGCAGAACAAGTGAATTTTCTTCGCAGTATTGGTTGTGAATATGTCCAAGGATATTACTTTTCCAAACCAATTTCTATTGGAGACTTTGAAACACTAATTGCTAAAAAAAGTACGTTTATCCCGCCACCACCTGATACAAATCAAACCATCAGTGCAGATGATGTTTGGAATACAACCTCTCAATTGGAATCTTTGTTTTCTAATATGCTTCAAGCTATGGCTTTATATGAATTTGATGGCACTAATATTGAAGTTCTACGCGGAAATGATACTTATCATGCAATGTTTGGGTATCAGGAAGCTGCTACTATTCGTCATATTTTTATAGACGTTATTAGTGATTCCGACTATGAAAATATTTGGAATGCGTTTCATAAAGTAGCTTCCAATCATCAAAAAGCTGAATGCGAATTTTGTCGAAAACCAAAAAATGGAAACCCTAAATGGATCAATATGAAATTAAAATATATCAGAAAAATGGCAAAAAAAGATATCATACTTGTAAATCTTTGTGATATTACTTCACAAAAAATCATGGAAATGGAAGTATTAAAATATCGTACAGCTCTTGCTTCAAAAGAAAACACACCACAAACAATTTTAATTATTGATGATGCAGAGGTAAATCGTACAATTTTAAGTAATATTTTTAAAGGTGATTTTCACGTTCTTCAAGCCACTGATTCAAAAGGTGCTTTATGTATATTAAAAAACCACAATAGTCTGATAGATTTAATCATGCTGGATTTAGTAATGCCAGAAATGGATGGCATTACTTTTCTGGAAAGAAAGCTTACAATTCCCGAAATTGCCGGAATTCCCGTTATTGTTATTACAGCTGATGATTCTCCTCAGCAGCAAAATCGCTTGTTGGAAATGGGTATAAAAGATTATATTGTAAAGCCATTTGTTCCTGCTATTTTACAACAGCGTGTAAAAAATGTTTTTGAATCAATTAAATATTATAATAATAAATTAGAAAAAATTAAATAGGAAAATATACTGTATTTTATTTAAAAAACATTGTGACGGTACGTTATCACAATGTTTTTTTATTATAAAAATATATATTATTTATGTGAATATTAATTCTTATAAAAATATTATTTATACGTTCTTCAGTCGCCATGTAAGCTCGTTTTATTTATTTTTAATAGTTTTATATAAAGAACGGACAAATGCGCTTAAAATCAAAAATACACACAAATTTAGGCATATCTACTTTTTCGTTTCTTGACATATATACCCCATACGGGTATAATATACCTACGTGGGGTATATATGTCAAGAAACACTAACTAAGGAGTTATATATGGATACTAATAATTATGGTGGATGTTGTTCAAACATGAAAATAAAACATCGTGATAAAAATGGCAAAGAATATAAAAATCTTATCAGTCGCTTAAATAGAATTGAAGGACAAATTCGCGGAATTAAAAATATGGTTGAAGATGATCGATATTGTGTTGATATTTTAACACAAGTCAGTGCTGTTCAATCTGCTTTAAATTCATTTAATAAAGAATTACTTGCGCAACATATCAAAAGTTGTGTTGTCCATGATATTCGAAAGGGTAACGATGAAGTCGTTGATGAATTAGTTTGTACATTACAAAAATTAATGAAATAAGAAGGGTTGTATATGAAACATGAAAAATATAATATTTCAGGAATGAGTTGCTCAGCGTGTGCAGCCAGAATTGAAAAATCAATTGCTAAATTAGAAGGAATAAAAAAAATTAATGTTAATTTATTGACAAACAGTATGCAGGTTGACTATGACGAGACATGTTTAACTCCTGAAAAGATAATACAAACAGTCATTCGTACTGGATACGGAGCTTCTATCACAAAAAAAGGATCTATAGAAAAGCAAGAATCTTCCAATACCCCTGTTAGCACAAAAAATGAAACACAGCAGATAAAATATCGATTAATTACTTCCCTTATTTTTTTAATACCTATTATATATATTGCTATGCACCATATGTTTTTTAGGTGGCTAGGATTACCTGTTCCTATATGGATTGCCAGTATTTTTCATGGACCAGAAAATGCGCTGACTTTTTCTTTTACACAATTTTTACTAGTTTTACCTATTTTATATTTTAATCGGAAATACTTTCAAAATGGCTTCCGAAACCTTTTCCAAGGATTTCCGAATATGGATAGTCTTGTTGCTATAGGTGCTGGCGCCTCTGTATTATTCGGAATTTTTTCTATATTTCGTATAGGTTGGGGATTAGGTCATGAAAATTGGAATTTAGTAATAGACTATAGTTCCAATTTATATTTTGAATCAGCCGGCATGATTATCACACTGATTACTTTAGGTAAGTTTTTAGAAAGTAAATCAAAAGGAAAAACCAGTGAAGCTATTGAAAAACTGATTAATATAGTACCAAAACGAGCAACAATATTAAAAAATAATCAAGAAATTATCGTTCCAATAGACTCTTTAAAGGTAGGCGATGAAATCATTGTTCGTCCAGGAGAAGCTATTCCTGTCGACGGAATCATTTCTACAGGCAATACAAGTATCGATGAATCAGCTATTACTGGTGAAAGTATTCCTGTTGAAAAACAAATAGGTGATACTGTTATATCTGCTACGCTGAATAAAAATGGTTCTATCCATTTTATTGCTCAAAAAGTAGGGTCTGATACAACCATTAATCAAATTATCCAATTAGTTGATGAAGCTAGCAGCAGTAAAGCTCCCATTGCTAAACTTGCCGATAAAATATCTGGTATTTTTGTTCCTGTAGTAATAACAATAGCAGTAATTGCTACTTGTATTTGGCTTTTCATAGGAAGTTCTATCGAATTTGCATTTTCTATTGGTATTGCAATTTTAGTAATTTCTTGTCCTTGTGCATTAGGATTAGCGACCCCGGTAGCAATTATGGTCGGAACCGGAAAAGGGGCAGAAAATGGAATATTAATTAAATCCGGTGAAGCACTGGAAATAGCCCATACAATTGACACTGTCGTTATTGACAAGACTGGAACTATTACCGAAGGTCATCCAGTAGTAACAAATTGTCTGCCGATTAATATGGATTCTAAAACATTATTAGCTATCGCAGCTGGGCTAGAAAAAAACAGTGAACATCCTTTAGCTGAAGCAATTGTAAAATATGCCGATTCGCAAAATATTATGCCTTATGTATTTAATAATTTCAAAGCTTCATTTGGACAAGGAATACAGGGAATTCATAAAAACAGTACATATTATGCTGGTAATGCCGCTTTTATGGAAAAACAAGGAACAAATATTTCTTTTGTCTCTTCTACACTGAACCAATTGGCAGATGAAGGAAAAACGCCACTATTATTTGCTTGTGAAAAAGATATTATTGGCATTTTAGCTGTAGCTGATATTGAAAAACCGACAAGTGCTCGTGCTATTTCTTTGTTTAAAAAAATGAATATATCTGTTGTTATGCTCACCGGTGACAATATACGCACTGCAGACGCACTGCGCAAACGTCTTCAAATACCACAAGTTATTGCCGAAGTCTTACCGCAGGATAAAGAAAAGCAAATTACAGTTTTACAAAGTCAAGGACATAAAGTTGCAATGATTGGCGATGGTATTAATGACGCCCCAGCTTTAGCAAAAGCTGATTTAGGAATTGCGATTGGAGCCGGTACCGACATCGCTATTGACAGTGCTGATGCGGTTCTTATGAGAAATGATTTGCTTGATGCTGTCACAACAATACGTTTAAGCAAAGCAGTTATTAAAAACATAAAAGAAAATTTATTTTGGGCCTTTTTTTATAATATTATTGGCATTCCATTAGCTGCCGGATTGTTATATCCTTCGTTTGGTATTAAATTAAGTCCTATGATTGGAGCTGCCGCAATGAGTATGAGCAGTGTATGTGTTGTCCTTAATGCGTTACGATTACGTTTTTTTAAAACGGATCATATAAATCAGAATGTTTCACGTGAAACATTCTCACAAATTCAAAAGAAAGAAGAGGCTACTATGATAAAAACAACATTAAAAATTAAAGGTATGATGTGTACTCATTGTCAAAAACATGTTCAGGAAGCACTGCAAGCAATTGACGGAGTTGTAACAGTAAGCGTCGATTTAGAAGGAAATAAAGCTGATGTTACAAGTACTCGTGAAATAACTACTGCAGAGTTTGAAAAAAGCATCATAAATGCTGGGTATGAATTAGTACAATAACAATGCAACTACAATTTATTTAATTGAACATCTTGTAATATCTATTGCTTAAAGCTCGCAGGATCTGAAAATATATCAGATTTATGCGAGCTTTAATTAATTTAAAGACTATACTCATTTTAATTTATATGAGTAGTCTTTATATAAATTAAATGTTTCACGTGAAACATTTAAAAATAATATTTATAAACAGTTGTAATTATTTTAAATTCATTCTAAAATATAAGTAATGCACTTTAGTGCTAACAAGCTTTACAGTGTGAAAGTGTTTAGTGCTAAATTTGTAAAAAAAAAAGGAGGTCGATATAGCATGTCTATTCAATTAGCAATTGTAATACTATATATTATCTTATTATTCGCTATATCATTTTACGTAAAAAAAAGAGCCGATAAAAATCCAACAGAATATCTTTTTGCCGGCCGCAAATTAAGTACCGGACTTGTTGCTGTAAGTGTTACCGGACTCGCAGTTGGTGCTGCTTCAACGGTTGGAGTTGCCGAAAGTGCCACTAAAATCGGTTTTGCCGCAGGATGGTATAATGGGGCTTGGTCTATCGGAGCCATTGTTATGGGAATTTTAGCGGCAGGAAAATACCGTGAATTAAATTGCACTACCATTCCTGAACTATTTGAACGAAGTTATGATCAAAAAGCACGTGTCATTAGTGTCGTTGGCCTAGCCCTTATCATGATTTGTATTACTTCCCTGCAATATGTCGCTGGCGGTTCTATTCTTTCAACTCTGATGCCCAATATATTTTCTATGCATGGTGGCATGATTACCAGTGCTATCGTATTTATTGGCATAACGGCCATTGGTGGGCTTTGGTCTTCCGGACTATCTAATGTACTCAGCGTTTCTCTTATTTACATTGGAATTCTTTACTCTATGATCATGATTCTAATTCGGGACGGCGGACTTAGCGGCATTGAATCAAAACTACCAGCTGCTCCTTTCGATTGGTTTAGTCCAATGGGTGGATTAGGAGTTGCCGTCCTTCTTGGTTGGATTCTAGTTATGGTTTCCCAAGCTATTACAGCGCAAGGACCTGTCCAGATCGCATGTGGTGCCAAAAATTCTAAGTCAGCTCGAAACGGATTTATTTTAGGTGGCATTATGATATTTCCAATTGGTTTTTTTTCTGCCATACTCGGTCTCGCTGCAAAAGCACAATTTCCTGAATTAAATCCTACATTAGCCTTACCACAAATCATTATGAGCCTTGATCCTTTTTCTTCCGGAATCACTCTTGCTGCTTTATGGGCCGCTGATGTATCAACAGCTTGCACAATACTTTTAGGTGCAGGAACACTGATTTCTCAAGATATATATAAACGTTTTTTCAACCCTAATGTAACAAATGAAAAGTTTTTAAAAATCAATCGGCTTGTTATCCTTCTTATTGGGATAGGGACCTTATGGCTAGCTTTTAACGCGGTAGGTATTGTTAAAGTAATGATGATTGGTTTAAGTCTAACTACTGCATTTACATTAGTTTTTCTATGCACTTTATTTTTTCCTGGTCTTTGTCGTAAAAACACAGCTTTTTATACAACTTTGATTGGAATCTTAGGTTTATTTCTTTGGCAGATTTGCCCAGCAATACGATTTTTACCACACGTAATTTATTTTGAATGGGTTATTTGTATTATTACTTTGTTACTCGTCCGCATACTAGACCATACACCTATTATTCCCCCTAAAAAAAATAATGACATAAATTAATAAAACACAAAAAATGAAACGACATAAATTTCCGGTAAGTAAGATAATTCCTTGAAAATTTATGTCGTTTCGTTTTTATTATTGATATAAAAATCGCCATCCATGATTGGATGGCGATAAAAATATTATTACTATCATACACTTCCATATACTCATAACTTTTTTTTACAACATTAAGAACACAAAATTTTTATTCCTTGTAACTTTATTGCAATGTTTCTTCTGCTGTTTTCGGTAAATCACCGGGGTCAACATTAAACCATTTTTTATAAATTTGCTGGAACTCACCCGTTTCCTTTAATTTTGCAATAGCTGCATTAATTTCTTTCTGCAGATCTTTATTTTTAGCATTCATAGCAAACGCTAAATATTCCTTTTTTGAATCTGGAATAGGAATAACAACATCTTCCCCCTTGCCTTCCGTCGCGACATAATAGTCCGCAACAGGTTTATCCGCAATAACAGCATCCGATCCACCAATTTTCAATTCCATAAGAGCTTCCGCATTATGATCAAACTGTTTTGTCTTAAGGCCCAAATTTTGAGCATAATCAGCAGCCGTTGTTCCCATTTGCACCGCAACGCTATGATTTTTTAAATCTTCAACTGATTTAATCCCACTATTTTTATTTGTTAAAATAACTAATTTAGATTCATAAAATGGAGCCGCAAATAAAACTTTTCCTGCTCGTTCTTTTGTAATAGTCATACCCGAAGCCGCTACATCCATATCACCTGATTGAATAATAGGAATAATTCCACTAAAAGGTATATTATTAAATTCAATGTCACGTCCCATAACACGGCCCACAGCACGAATCATATCCACTTCATATCCTTTATAATCCGAATCGCCATCTCCTTTAAATTCAAATGGAACAAACGTAGCATTCGTTGCAACCTTTAATGGTTTTTTCTGCGCATCTTTTGCATTTTCCTGTTGCCCACAGCCGGTAAGTACAGCAGTTGTTATAACAGTAGTTAACAAAATAGTCATAAGTTTCTTTAATTTCATAAGTATATCCTCCCTAATATGATAAAATAATTATTTTGCCTGAAGAGCATCTTCCGTTGTAACCGGCAATGTTTCTGGCTCATGTCCAAACCATTTTTTATAAATTTGCTGAAATTCCCCTGATTTTTTCATTTCTGCTAATGCTTCATCAATTTCTTTTTGTAATTTTGTATTTTGTTTATTAAGAGCAAATGCTACATATTGTTTCGGTGTATCTTTTATAGGAATAACTACAAAATCATCTTTTCCATTATTAGCAGCAAAATAATCAAGTACCGGTTTTGCGGCAACAACAGCATCCGAACCGCCAACTTTTAAATCCATTAACGCATCCGCATTATGGTCAAATTGTTTCGCTTTTAACCCCATCTGCTGAATATAATCTGTAGCAATTGTTCCCATTTGACACGCTATCCGATGAGTATTTAAATCAGCCTCTGATTGGATCCCGCTTCCCTTTTTAGCTAAAATTACCAATCGCGTTTCATAAAATGGTGAAGAAAACAATACTTTATCTGTTCGTTCCTTAGTAATAGCCATACCAGAAGCAGCTACATCCAGTTCACCCGATTGCAATGCCGGAATCAGTCCGTTAAAAGCCATATCTTGAATTTGTACATCTCGATTAAGTTTTTTGCCAACAGCTCGAATCAAATCCATTTCATATCCAGCAAAATCACCATTTTCTTCACTTTTAAATTCAAATGGCACAAAGGTAGCATTTGTTGCAACTTTAAGCGGTGCATTGTCCTGATTCGACGTTTTTTCTGCACTTTTTTGCTGTCCACAGCCAGTAATAACAATCACTGCCAGAACTGCCGACAATAAACATATTATCTTCCTTTTTCGACCCATACTATATCCTCCTCATTTTACCCCATAACCAAAGATATTTTCTCCCTACATGCTCACCCTAAGACTCATCCGGTACTCTTACATAAAAAAAGACATCTTCAGTATATTTATAACTTGGTATAATTATAAATAATTTATCTGAAAATGTCTAGCTTTTTTCGAATATTTTTGTATATTAATGTGAATGAAATGGAAATTTATCTTACTGATTCATATTAGTAATCTTAATATTAAATTCATTCATTTTTTTATAAAGAGTACTGCGGCTGCAGTTAAGCAGGCGTGCTGTCCGAGAAATATTTAATTTGCTGACGGTCAATGCTTCTAATATAGATGCTCGTGTCCATTTTCCTAACATAACATCTTCTTTTTGTTCTATATCTTTTGTATTCAACGGCAATGCCGAAAAAATTTCCTCAATAGTAATATCATTTTGCAGTAAAACACTAATCCGTTCAACCACATTAGACAATTCACGCATATTACCTTTCCAAGAATAATCTTTCAATTGTTCCATAATAATATGAATAGAACGTTCATATTTATAATAATCAGCACTAAAGTAGCGACGAAACCAATCATCACTGAACAACATATAGTCATCGCCACGATCTCGTAACGGTGGAATCGCTAATGTCAACACACTAAGACGATAAAACAGTTCTTCCAAAAAAGTTCCTGATAAGATTTCATCCCGCAAATTTTTATTTGTAGATGCAATAACTCTTACATCTACAGGAATGACATGATCTCCACCAATACGGCGAACCTCCTGCTCTTCCAAAACACGTAAAATCATGGTTTGTGTTTCCAAAGAAGCATCTCCAATTTTATCAAGAAATATCGTCCCACCATGAGCCATTTCAAAGGCACCCTCTTTACTTCCCGAAACACCATAGGGAGATGATCCTTCTTCAAATCCGGAAAGTTCGGTTTTTAATGCCAACGAAGATATATCCGCACAATTAACGGTTACAAATGGGGCTTTTTTACGATTGCTTTCATGATGAATACAGTGAGCAAACATTTCTTTTCCTGTTCCTATTTCACCTAAAAGCAGAATGTTAGATTGTGATTTCGCATATCCTTTTGCCATTCGTACCGTCCGTTTAATAGCTTTCGATTCTCCAATAATATCATGAAAACGATATCTGGAAATAAGACCTTTTTTATGCATATTACTGCGGATTTTTTGTTCACTAAGACGAATAGATTCAATATCCCGGAAAGTAGCCACAACACCTTCTACATGTCCATCAATCATAATCGGAATGCGGTTTGTATTAATAATCACATTTTGTACTTTCATCAGTTCATCTGTTTCCATTTCTCCATTCCGGAGTACAGCGGGAAGTTTTGTATTCGGTAAAATTTCTTCAATATACTTCCCTTCATACGGTTTATTTTTCAAAGGAAGAATTTCTTCAGCCTGTTTATTGACAATTTCTACTTTGCCCTGCTTATCTACAGCAATAATACCGTCATGTGTATAATTAAAAATAGCTTCATACCGATGCAGGCGCAATTGTAAATCACGCTTGCGCTTTTCTTCTAAAAGTAAAGAATTTAGTGTTTGCTGTGCCGAGTCCAATGCTTGTTCAATATCATCGCGCGTGTTTTCTACCATAATATAATCCAACCCGCTTTGTTCAGCATATATTTTAGTTACAGAACCGCCTATCCCTAATTTTGCACCATCTTTGATTGCTTGCTGTACAATATGCTGGCAGCTTTCATAATTAGTAATACGATAATACCGACTTTTAACATCTAATAAATAGCATAATGTTTCCACACTATCTGCCATTTTGTCAAAAGAAAAAAAGGCTACAGTACCCTCTATATCCTTAGCTTTTTCGAAGGCATCAATATAACAGCCACTGTTTAATTTTACACCAATAACCGGAACCTGGACATGCTGCTGGATAAAACTGCTTGTCCCGCCGCGGCTAATAACAACTTTAACCCCCCGGCTGATGCCCTTCTGTGCTACCTCCAAAGCATCTTCCAGTACAGCAATCTGCACATCAACCTCCATACCCCGTTCATCAATAATTTCTTGAGCCCGCAATGCAAATAATTCCGAGGGCGCGATCAGCAATATCTGTTTCATGTCCATAGTCTCCCTTATATCAACTATCATCCCGATTATATACAAATAAATTTTACCACAAATTTATCATAAAGAATATAACATTTTATATATACAACAACCGCAGTAACAGAAATTCTATACGCTGTTACTGCGGTTGTTGTATATTACAATGAATTGATATTATTGCAAAATTTATACCAGTGGATCATCTACCGGTTCAACTGCCGTACACACTACAGCAAAACAAATCAGAGATCCAATCGCAATCGTCAGCCAAACTGCATCCCAGCTAAAGTTATCCAAAATAACTCCAACAACCAGCGGCATGATAGCTCCGCCAATTTGACCGCCTGTATTAACAAGAGAAAAAGCAACGGGATAGGTATTATGATCAGCACGTCCCATGCCATATGCCATATACATAGAATAACCAAATGCCAAAAATACACCAGCTCCAAAGAGCAACAGTCCCAAAAGCACCGGACTTTCCGGAGCGGAAAGCATGGCATACATAAATACGCTAGTCGAAAGTGCTGTAATCATCATCATCGGTTTACGGCGTTTGCCAAAAATATGATCCGATGCCCAGCCGCCAAAGAAATTTCCTACGACCGTACCCGCAAATGGTGCGGCAGCAACAAATGCAGTTTTCATAATAGCAAAATGCTTCACATTAACTAGATAAGAAGGCAGCCAAGACATAAATACACTAGATAACCCAACAACAAAGAAATAACCTATTGCAATAGCCCACATGTCTTTGCAGCGAAATACTTCTTTAGCCGAACTAAGGGGTACTACTTTCTTAGCACGAACAATTTTATCCAGCCATTTCATATTATAAGAACTTTTTATTTCTTCTTTTACAACGGCTTCCCCTTGTTCAACATAATCCGCTTCTGCATCATTACAAAAACGGCTTTCACGTGGGCGATTGGCTACAAGAAAATACCAGACCACTGCCAACATCAGACCCGGGATCATAAATCCAACAAAAATCATATGCCAGCTCCACATTTGTATGATCCATGCACAGATAAAAGGAACGACTAAAGGTCCCATTTTGGAACCCGCCAAAAAAATCCCCGTTGCCGTACCTTTTTCTTTAGGAGGAAACCAGTTATTTATAGTACCAGAACTGGAAATAGCTACCGGTGCTTCACCAATTCCAACACCGAGACAGCAAAGTTTAAAAGCTAATGCATTAGGTGCAATTGCCATTAATCCCGTACAAATAGAGGTAACCGCCATTCCTAAACAAAACATAATTTTATTGCCAAACTTTTTTACCAAAAAACCCGACGGAATTTGGAAAAACGCATATGCGAAGAAGAAAAAGCTAATAATAGCCCCTGCTTCTGTATTCGTCATATTAAATTCTTGGCGGATATAGGGAAGGGCAAAGCCCAAATTCGCACGGTCGGCATTCGCTACCGTATAAAGAATAAATAAGATTGCCATAACTATCCAGCGATAGTTGGTTTTCTTTTGCATAAAGACACTTCCTTTCAATATATACGGATTATAATATTAGTTGCAGGGTTCCCCGATATGTACCTGGTGGCCGCTGAAGTTGCCCGTAATGACGGACCGTTCGTATTTAGCGGCAGCCAGCATCTTGTCAAAGTCGATCCCCGTTTCAAAACCCATTTTGTTCAGCATGAAAATCAAATCCTCCGATGCGACATTGCCGGAGGCACCTGGGGCAAAGGGGCAGCCGCCCAATCCTCCCAGTGCGGCCTGCACGTTGACAACACCCGCCTCCAAGGCTGCCAGGGTACAGGCAATTCCCATGTTGCGCGTATCGTGAATATGCACGTCCAGCGTAATATCCGGAAATACCTGCTGTACGATGGTCAGCGTATCCCGCACCATCTTCGGATCGGCTTCCCCAATCGTATCTGCCAGGCAGAACCGGGTGATTCCCAGCCCGGCCGCCCGCCGGATAACCTTTAATACATTTTCTATCGGTGTTACCCCTTCAAATGGACAGGTAAAAGCCGTTGCCATGGACAGATTGATATTCAGGTCCGGCAGGGCCTGCCGCATTTTTTCCAATCCCTGCAGCGATTCTTCGACCGTCCGGTTGATATTGGCCTTATTATGCGATTCACTGACAGAGATAACCGTCGCAACTTCACTCAGTCCGGCAGCAGCGGCGGCCTTAGCCCCGTAGGTGTTGGGAACCAGTGCATACAGTTCTACGCCTTCATCGCCATGCGTTTCCAGTGTCCGGCAGACTACCTCCGCGGCATCCCGCATCTGCGGGATCGCTTTCGGCGAGACGAAGGAGGTCATTTCCATCCGTCGGACGCCGGCTGCCAGCAAGTCGTCGATGAGTTTCACCTTGATATCCACCGGGATATAGTCCTTCACATTCTGGAAGCCGTCCCGTGGACCGACTTCAATAAAATTTACGTGCTGTGCCATAATACCATCTCCTTATTGCCAAATACGGCTTACCGGAAACAACGCGACGCCGCGTCGATTCGGATGTGGTGTCCGCTGTACACTCCGGTCGGAATGAGCTGCACCTCTTTCTTTGCCAGGGCCAGCACCCGGGGGAAATCAACCCCTGTATCATATCCCATTTCGTTCAGCATATAGACCATGTCTTCGGTTGCCAGATTCCCCGAAGCTCCCGGGGCGAACGGACAGCCGCCCAGCCCGCCGAGCGTAGACTGGATCTTGGTAACACCGGCTTCGATGGCTGCCAGCGAGCAGGCTGCTCCCATATTGCGTGTATCATGGATGTGCACCTGCAGCTCCAGCTGCGGATAGGCCTGCTGTACGGCCCGCAGGATGTCCCGCACCTGTCCGGGATTGGCGATCCCGATCGTATCGCACAGGCAGACTTCCCGGATACCCAGATCTACATAGTCCTTTAAGAATTCCACGACCCGGGAGGCCGGGAATTTCCCTTCGAACGGACAGCCGAACGTAGTCGCCAAATCGACGATGACATCGAGCTGCGGATACGTTTCCCGGATTTCCTTCAGTGCCTGGTAGGACTGTTCATGGGTCCGGTTGATATTGGCTTTATTATGGCTGGCACTCAGGGATACCACATATGCTACGCGGGTCATGCCGACGGCGACCGCCGTTTCCGCACCGCGCAGATTCGGTATAAGCGCCATGAAGTCCACTTCCGGATACTGCCGCAGGCAGGCTGTCACGATTTCCCTGGCATCCTTCAATTGCGGGATCGCCTTAGGGGATACGAAGGAGGTGACTTCTATATGCCGGATTCCAGCTTGGACCAGGCCGTCGATAATCGCCATTTTTGTTTCGGCCGGAATATATTCCTTGATGTTCTGGAAGCCGTCGCGCGGACCGACTTCATACATATCTATTGTTTTCATTGCTGTGCCTCTCTTTATATGATCTTCTTCTCTTTCAGCGCTTCTATGCCGGCAGCATCCAGTCCCAGGAGCCGGCCGTATATTTCTTCGTTGTCCTGGCCCAGGGTAGGCGCCGGCGTTGAAAGGTCTACGGGGGTACCGGACATCTTAAGCGGCGAGCCTGTAATCTTTATATCGCCGGCCTTCGGATGATGCTGGGTAATGAACATCTGCCGGTCTTCGGCAATATGCGGATCCTGGACTACCTGTTCAATATTGTTGATCGGTGCCGCCGGTACGCCGGCATCCAGCAGCGTCTTTACGACATCGGCTACGGTACGCTGTTTTGTCCATTCTTCGACGATCACTTTCAATTCTTCATGATGTTCGACCCGGTCCGGTGTATCTTTATAGATATCCAGTGTTTCGATATCTTCATGGCCCGTGGCCTTGCAAAACAGTCCCCAGAGCTTATTGTTGCCGACTCCGATGACACAGCTGCCGTCGCAGCAGACAAAGGAATCATAGGGATAAGTCGATTCATACCGGTTCCCGATCATTTTCGGGATGCGGCCTTCTGTCAGATAGATCATGCTGATATTAGCCATGGTTGCCACCGCCGCATCGATCAGGGCAATGTCGACCTTTTGTCCCTGCCCGGTTACGCTGCGCCCTTGAATAGCTCCCAGAATACCGATGGTCAGCCACAGTCCGCCCAGAACGTCGCCTAATGGGGTACCGGTTCTTGTCGGTCCCGTCTGCGGCCAGCCGGTAGTACTCATGATGCCGCTCATGGCCTGTGCGATGATATCATATCCCGGACGCCGGCTGTATCGGCCGACATGGCCGAAACCGGATACGCTGCCATATATGATGCGGGGATTCGTCTGTTTCAGCACGTCATATCCCAGCCCTAATTTTTCCATGGTACCGGGCCGATAATTTTCCATAACGACATCCGCTTTTTTTACCATTTCCAGGAAGATCTGCTTGCCTTCCGGTGCTTTAAGGTTTAAGGTAACCCCTTTTTTATTGCGGTTATTGGTAATATAATAGATACTTTCTTCATTCTGGAACGGTCCCATATGTCTGGCATCGTCTCCCTTGACGGGCTGTTCGATCTTGATTACATGAGCCCCCATATCCGCCAAAATCTGGCCGCTGAACGGTCCGGCCAGTACTCTTGTCAAATCCAATACTACAATACCCTCTAAACTGCCTTTACTCATTCTTTCACCTTTCCCTTTCTGAAATACCTGTCTTGTGCATCCGGGCACATGGCCTGAATGCATTACCCTTGAACTTAGGATATTATATTTCAAGATAGGGGAATAAAGCAAATAACATAGTATTTTTACATAGTATTCTTTTGTATTTATTTGTTTATTATTGTATTTTATATGATATCTATGTATTATTGACCATTATAACAATAATCTGTAATTTTTCTTTTAAAAATATAAATTTTTCAATAAATATGTCGTATATTGTTCATTTATGTATTCACATCATTGCATAGTTTAATACACTTTATCTTTTTTACAAAAATATTTTTAGGAATAAAATACTTTCTAAAAAAACAAATAAAAGTTGTTTTATATACTAAAAAAACATAAATAAAAAAAGCTGTTTTTTTATTTATCTCAAAAAAACAGCTAAAAAAATATTTATTGTATATGAACAAAAATAGTAATCCTATCGTCTCTATTTATAGGTAATTTTTAACATTTTCCCCGTCGATATAGGTTTTATATTGTTTTTCTTGTCTGTTACCGTCTGCTGTGTAGACGATATCGGTTCCGATTGTACCGTATTTAATTCATATATTAATTGGTCTGTAAGAATTCCATGTAAATGAAATAATGTATCTGCATCAGATCCATGAAAATACAACACATTGTTTTTCACAATTCCCTTCACTTCTCCATATGGACTTATCAAGATACCTTTTTCAGCATTCCAAATTAAATCAGATTTCACGGCAGCTGCCACAGCTACCGCCGGCAAATACACACTATCATCTTTTCCAACTGCTTTTAAGTTTATACGCTTACCATTTACTATTAATGTATATGCCTTAGCAATAAACGTAGGCTGCCCATCCGAGTTATTGATTTTTTCAGATATATTCTCATTGCTTTCAAAATTATCAACACCATAGCCGGCTAAAGCCTTTCTAACAGTATATATATCCAAGGGTTGTCTTTTGTATCCATCTGGATAAATATAATAAGAAATAGTATGATCTACATTACGATCAATGACAATTCGATCATAATAAATTTCAACCGGCGTACCCAACGGAATTACATTATACAAATTTTCCACATCTTTTTCATACATCCGTATACATCCATTAGAAACATAACCCCCAATAGACTCCGGCTTATTAGTACCATGAATACCATAGTTCCCGAAAAGTCCAATCCATCGATATCCTAATGGATTTTCTTCTCCTGATTCAATACGAAAATTGGTGTTATCTGGATCGATCCACTCGGGATTTATTTCTTTATCTGTAACTTTATAATATCCAATCGGGGTGGGAGTTGAAATTTTTCCAACTCCTACAGGATATATGTGTACTTTGACATTTCCCTCATATACTGTCAATAATCGACTGGCTAAGTTAAGTGTAACTTTCATCCCTTGAACTTGCGAATCCGGCAACAATGAGGCTGCCACGGAGATTTCATTCATCATTAGAGCTGATGGTTTATTTTCTTTTGATGGAGATACCGACAGTGTATTAGCCGCAAACATCAGTCCGGTCATCCATATAGTTGAAAAAATGCTTATAACTACTATCTTTAACATAAAATATCCTCATTTCTGTTTATATTGATCAATATTCATACATATAAGTGTCAAAAAATATTATATCATACGTATATTCCTTTTATCTATAATGTGTTGAATTTTCCATTTTCTCTTCTATTATCAATTAATTAGCGCTATACTGTAATAAAGTAAATTGCCGTAAAAAATAAGAACAAAGGAATCTTTACCTATGAAAAATCATAAAAAACTTTCCGAAAATGTAATTGAAAATATTCTTGCCATGATTACCGTTGATAAACGTTTTGCCATAGGTGATCAATTGCCCAATGAGTTAGAGTTAGCTCGGGAATTAAATGTAAGCCGTACAACACTACGAGAAGCTATTCGAGTTCTTATTGCTTATGGCGTTCTCGAAGTGCGTCGCGGATGCGGAACCTTTGTCACTAGTGATGCTGCAGACTTAAGACGTAATCTAGAACCGCTCACAGGAATAAAAGGAAATAGTACGGATTTATTCGAAATGCGCCTTATTATTGAACCTGAAGCTGCATACTGGGCGGCATTACGCGGCACAGACGCCGAAATCAAACGGATTGAAGAATTACAAAATATTATTGAAGAAAACCAAAAAAAGCATCATATCCATTTCAAAGATGAATATTTATTCCATCAAACAATTGCGCAAGCTTCCCATAATGAATATATGAAGGAAATTATTCCAATTCTTTATCAAGGAGTTTTAAAAGGATTCAACCTTTTATTTAAGGATAGAAATGTTATTCCCAAAAATAATCAATACCATCGTTTAATCATTGAATTTTTAAAACTCCGTAATGCCGAAGGTGCTCGAAACGCAATGAAATTACACATGCTTCATACAATTGAATGGTATAATCAAAAATAACAATGTTATAGAATAAAATACTCTGTATTTTTATATAGTTGTATGATGTCTCATTGACAATAAATGACTATCGCTCTATAATAAAGCTGTCAGATGACATATTTAGTCCATTTACAATTGTCAAAAACCATCACAACAAAAAGCAAACGAATTGTAAATTCGTTTGCTTTTTGTCGTATTAAATATTTTCATAATATCTCAATGATTAGTATAGATAGTGTCAAGCAATGTTCGCAAAAACCATCAATCTCCGAATGGGATTAAGCAGTCTTTGCTAATTGAAGTTGAAGCTCGGTAATAATTTTANNNTTAAT
>JGI20225J14565_1000049_pt1 | contig 21816 bp, 31 predicted proteins | sample BioMet4_FD_14565 | JGI IMG/M metagenome (IMG submission 14565) | reverse complement strand
TAAAGTGCGATCTTGGGCCGCAGCTCGGGCTTGACCTTGTTGGGGTTGATGCTGGCCAGAAAGGCGGGAAGCTTGCGCACAGGCATGCAGGTGGTTTCCTGTATGCCAGACTCGGAAGGTATATCGATGTTCGATATACCCCATCTTTCTTTATTGGCACGCAATTTTGCCGCTTGTGCTCCCCACGCTAGACCCCAATTTTCAACAATGGGTTTAACGGGCGCATACGGTTGACCGTCGATGGTGGTGCAGAAGATGGTGTCGCCGTGGAACTGGACAGGGGAAAGCTGGGACTGAGACATGAGGGGGCCTCCTGGAGAACTTTTCAGGTTCACTGGGCATTCTCCACAATAGATAATGCCGGGCGCTGAAAACAGCTCCAGGAACTGCGGACTAGTTCCCCCAAAGGGGTATTGTAGTTCGTCCACACCCGGCAATCACACTCCTGTGTGGGGAGCGACTCCCGAAGGGCGCACTTAAGTATCTCCTGCGGGGCTTCAATACACGCTCCCGCCTTGGGAGCGACCTGTGCGTTCAAGCGCTTCCGTTGCACCCATGTAATTTCAATCCACGCCCCCCTGCGGGGAGCGACTTAATTTTACATCTTGCACCGGGCATGCGGCTTCTTCTGCGGCTCTTCAATTGCGAGCAACCGAATGAATTCTTTTTGGGTTTCAATTTCGCTCCGGGCAATGAAATTCACAAAATCCTGATCCCCGCTGCGCGCCCTTTCGAGTGACTCTATGTACTCGTGCCGGAGAACAGGAGGAATGACAACAGGCATGTATGAATTTTGGAGCAAAACGGTATTCATTGCCAGCCTGGCCACCCTGCCGTTGCCGTCAGCAAAGGGATGAATAAACACCAAGCTTTTATGAAGCTGGGCGGCCAATTCTACCGGGTGCAGATCCTGTTCGTTATTTGCAATCTGCTCCACCAGTGCGCTCATTTCCGCTTCGATCTTTTTGGGGGCAGACACTGGATAGCTTGAACCAGTAATAAATGCCCGATTCTCACGGTATGCACCTGCAACAGCATCGTTATCGAGGCTGTCCCCGAGCAGCCTATGCATGTACAAAAGATCTTCTTCGCTGATGGATGATTGCTTGAGCAACGAAAACATATAGTCATATGCGCGCGCGTGTCCCAGGACCGCGTATGCGTCACGCATGGGTTTGCCACCAGCGGTTAGGCCGTCTTCAAGAAGGATCTTGGTTTCAGAAATCGTGTATGTATACCCTTCGAGAGCGTTGGACGAATACACAATCCCGACGCGATAAAAGTCCTGAACTTCTTTAAGAAATTCAGGATCAAAGGGGCGATAGCTGTTGATGATTCTTTGGTTGTCTTCAATCTTTGAAAGCAATTCATGCTGAATAGTCATACAGGCACTTCCTGCTCATTTTATGAAAAGGGCAACTAATATTAAGAGAACAAACAAAACTGTCTGAACACATATCATGACATTCAACGTGGTCAGAACCACAGGTATAAGCCCTTTATGCGCTATTTGAGCTTTACTTTCTTCCATTGCCTTTCGCCATCCCAAAGATTGGTTCCACAGGTATAAAAAGAGCAATTTCATTTACCCTTCGATATCAGATTTGATAAAAAATAATAGCTACAATTTTTCACAAAAACAAGAAAAATATCCCCAAATTCAGATACCGGAACCACAGATATTTGCAAAAGCATTCATTTCAGCATAGTTCTTAGAAATGGAAGAAAATCAAATCATCGCCCAGGTTCGCAGGCTCCTGAAGGAGTACGTGGACACCCATCACGGAGGGGTTGTACGGCGTGCCGCGAAAGAATTCGGCATGCAGGAAGGGGCATTGCTTTCGCAGTGGATCTCCGGACAGCGCACTCCATCGCTTACTGCCCTGGCCCCCATCCTTGAAAAGATGGGTGTGTCGCTTAGAGGCCCGACACTGGATCCAGTTGAGCATGTGGTGATCCCCAAGGTAACTGCCCGGCCAGGCACAGGGAATGAGCTTGTCATTGAGGCATCAGAGCCAGGCTTCGCCCTGAGGCGTGAGCTTCTGCAGCGCCAAGATATTTGCATAAGCAGCTCGGTTATTCTGGAAGCCTTCGACGACAGCATGGCACCGCTGATAATGCTGAATGACCTGATTCTGGTCGACCGATCTTTGAATTCCCAGGAGCACCTCAGGGAAGGGAAGCTTTACCTGGTTGGCTTTGGCGAGAGCCTGCTCCTTAAGCGTGTTCAACGCACTCCCCTCGGCTGGCTGCTCGTTTCGCAAAATGCCGATTATGCGCCGATTCCGGTGGATTCGTCAGCGTTGGAGCAACTCAATATCTATGGCCAGATTCGCTGGTTTGGACGGTTTATATAGCTATGTGCAGCACTAATCCCCTGCTTTCCCCAGTTCATTCTCAGAACGTGATCTGTCACCACGAAGCTGGGCACGCTGTGATGGTTATCGCCTGCGGGGGCCGGGTCAAAACTGTCAGTGTAAATTCAGACCCAGCCACTCATTATGAGATAAACAATTCCTTGCCGGTGCAATGCCATGTCCTCATAAAAGCTGCCGGCAGCGCTGCGCACTTCCTCCTGCGTGAGGGAGAGTATTTGACTGGCGACAAATATGACCAACAGACCGCCAAACCTCTGCTTTCTGAACTTGGACATTCAGAGGCATGGGATCTCTACTTGCTTCACGCTTCCAAAATTCTTGAAGGTCGGTGGGCTTGTGTCACAAAAATTTCTCAGATGCTGGCAAGGACTGGTGGGGCAACTGAGGCCGCTATGGAACAATTCATCCCAACCATAGCCAAACTCGATGTTATTGGCACGGCAAGACACATTAATACCCTTGTCACCATTGCGCGCGAGGACCCTCGGATACAAGCCATTCGATCGCAGCGTTAACCGGCTGAATATAAAAAAAGCCGCTGCCCGTGCTATCACGGGCAACGGCAGTGCAAATGAAAATGCTAAAAAACCAAAGGAATTCCTAGGGACGGAAGGTGTTGGCGCACCTTTCGTCCTTCTATTTTTTGCTTGTTTCAACACAAAAAGCAATCTTTTTTTGGAGCAAATCATCATTTGGTACAGAGAAGGACATGAATGTCCAAGTCAGATAGCTGAAGCCCTATCTCATCGCTGCCACTCTGCTCAGTTTTTCCGAAGGGCGCACTTAAGTATTCTCAGTGAGAATGCTCAAACATCACTCGACAGAAATCGGTCAAACGGATAGGGTTCAGTGACTTAGCCGCCACACATTGGATTGCTCCCCGAGCAAGACAACGTGTGGCTCTTTATTTTTGAATGAGATTGAAAATAAAAACCCCTGCCAACGGGGACAGGGGTGATGTGAAATACTGCATCTCGCTTCATTTTTCGATGTCGATGCCAAACTCCCGCCTTTCCTGTTCCGTCATGGAACTGAGAAGGCGATTACTAATTTTTTTCAATTCCATGGGTGAACTGTTGAAGGAAGCATAGTTGGTCAAAATGTATCGCTTGACGGTCTTAGGCCAACGGCCATCATCGTCTGCTTCTACGATCAGCATCTTTGCTGCCTGGTAGCTTCCCCCTGTGAGCCCTTTCAAGGCTCGCTCAAAATTGGTGTATGACCAGCTATCCGTCCGCGCTTCAAATTCATCCAGCAATTGCTGTTTTTTTGCTGATATTTTGCTCATAGTACCTCCGTTCATCAGCTTCAAGCTAAAACTTATGCTCAGTAAAAAGCAAGAGGTACACCTTCCTTCCGCGCAAGTTCAAGAGAGTCAACAAGTCTCATTCCTGCGTAGATATCTCCATTGATATCTTCTGGATCAAAAAGAGCAAGCACTTCCCGTAAACGATCCGCAACATTGCGAGTCCGATAAATTTTTGGACTAGCACCGCCTTGAGGGAAGAAAAGCAGCACCAATGGGTCTTTGCGAGTTGAAGGCCGGTGCTCAGGGTTAGATTCCCAATCTTGAAGGTCAATTCCAGCGGTCGCGGCTAGACGAATCAGAAACGCATCCCAACCACTGTAGCTCCAACTTGCTTCACCATGCGAAAAGCTAACACCCATTGTGCACCCCCAGGCATTCTATGAGTCCGTAACCTGAACTCAGGAATTTTTGACTTTTACCTCTTTCACCGTTGCCATGGCTGCGCCAATCATTCCAGCCACATCAGCTACATTGGCTGGCATCAGGACGGTGTTCGTAGTTTTCGCCAGGTTGCCAAAGGCTGTAATATATTGTTCAGCAAGGCGCATGTTGACCGCTTCCAGCCCGCCAGATTCCTTGAGGGTGCGCGCAACCTTGCTGATGCCCTCTGCCGTGGCAGCAGCGATAAGGTCAATCTTCTTCGCTTCGGCTTCGGCGATGAGCGTCACCTGCTGTGCCTGCCCGGTGGCTTCATTAATTTTCTTTTGCTTTTCGCCCTCGGACTGATTGATCATGGATTGGCGCAAACCCTCAGATGCGGCGATATCAGCACGTTTTTGCCGCTCGGCGGTCATTTGCGCTTCCATTGCCCGCTTGACCGACTCAGGCGGTGTGATGTCCTTGATTTCATAGCGAAGGACCTTGACCCCCCAGGTCATTGCCGCTTCGTCTATTGCGGTGACAACTTCTTCATTGATTTTCTCTCGTTCTTCAAATGTCTTATCCAGATCGATTTTCCCGATCGCAGAGCGCAGGGTCGTTTGCGCCATCTGTGTTGCGGCTCGCAGGTAATTATCGATTCCGTAGGCAGTTTTTTGCGCATCCTGAATTTCCAAATACACAATACCGTCAATTTCAACACTCACATTGTCTTTCGTTATGCACACCTGCGGAGGGATATCAACGACTTGTTCCTTAAGTGTGAAAGTATAAGCAGCACGGTCAACAAAGGGGATGAGTATATGGAATCCCGCTTCCAACTTGCGGCTGAACTTGCCGAGGCGTTCAATAATCACTTCGCTTTTTTGGGGTACTATCAGAGCACCCTTAGCCAAGACTACGATAACAAAGATGGCCATGACGGCCAAAGCTATAAGAGAGGAAGTCATAAGAGAAACTCCTTTTATGGTTACTTAATGGGCTTTAAAATGAGACAGGATTTGTCAACTTGGTCAAAGCCGACAATTTCAACTTCAACAAGTTGACCTTCTGCGACTATTTGTTCCGCGGCACGTGCTCTCCATGTTGACCCACGATAGAGAACCCGGGTTTCCTGCCCCTTGGCAAGATCCTGGCCTACAAATACCCGTGCCTTTATGAAATTTTGACCATCAGTTTCGGCAGCCAGTTCACTTTTCCCAACGAATACGCGCATGGCTAGTCTGCGCAGTACTAGAAGGGAAACCACTGTAACCAAGATGAATGTTGCAATTTGCCCTGCATACAAATCTGGTAAAGCTACAGCAAAGGCAGCGGCACCTAGGCAACCAATTCCAAAGAAGATGATGACAAAGCCAGGAATGAGCAACTCTGACAACGAAACTGCGATTCCAACCACAAACCAGATAAGCCAAGGAGGAAAATTTGTTGCCATATCCATTATAACCCCCAAAGATTACGTTGCATTTTTGACGAAGCTTTTTAATTGCGGATATCCAATTTGTTTGCCAAAATCATCAAGAATGCAATGCAGCTTAAGTCCTTTTGCCCAACACCGTATGATTTTTTCTTTGTCTTCATCCGCAAGTTCAAATTTCTGATTCTGAAAAATATCTATCATCGTGTGATTGTAGAGGTCAAAAAAATCATTGGCTAATTTTTTAAAATCAGAATTTTCCGTGTTGACTGAAGCTGTACCAATGAGAGCATCCATAATGTTAAGATGACGTAGATAGAATTCTATCTGGGTAGGCTCTTGAGATACATTAAATACGATGTCTGAGCCTTCTTCTTTTAAGATTCTGTTCACTAATTCAGGCCTGATATATGTTTCCATAAATAATCCTTTGTAATTATAACAGGATGTTGAATGAGTTACGAGTATGTTTTCTGCAAATTTCGGCTTTTCCATGAGTCCTCCAAATTGCTGACTACTAAAATTTTGACCATATTTTTATATCAAGAATGTTGAAATTTTATACTTCCAATTTTTCACAAAAACAAGAAATTTTGTTGTGTAAATTTTAGAGATGCTCTACATTGTCTTTGTGACAATGATTGATGCCCATACCACAGGAGACAGCAATAAGGAGTGGTCATGCACGATACAATACGATCTGAAGAACTCCGCATTTGGAGAACCAGGATCAGGAACGGGTTGTTCGAGCCAGCAGACCTGTGCGCATTCACTCAACGTCTTATGGATGCCTTAGAACTCCAGGGAGGTATTACTGAGTGCCCGCAGGACACGAATTGTCACAAAGGAGATTAAAATGGCACCAGAAGATCGCGATTATGCCATTTTTCTTTTGAAAAAAAACCGTGCTGACCTTGTCTGGTCTGGGGCGGCCACGTTTGAAAACAACCCTGCCACCCTGCCGGCAACGAAAACCATCCTTGAAGGCTTCAGTGTCGGAGGCCTTACCATTGATGAGCAGAGCCAAGTCAAAAACCTTGGCCGAGGCATTGAACTCCTCGTTGATCTGCTCAAGTCTGGCCAGTTTGAATTTTCAAAAGAGATAGCCTGCAAAATACATGAGGCAGTGGGGAAGGACGAGGCATTGACCTGGGGAAAATTCCGGCACAGGCCCGTTAGCATCCAAAATGTGGACTATGATCCACCGGCCGCAGAGAAGCTGGAGAGTCAGTGGGAATCCACCGAGCAGATGGTTACAGGCCTGATCCAATCCGGGGACCACAAGCGCGCATCTGCTGAGGCCTTTTGCCAAATGGCTCGATCGCAGTTTTTCTTCGATTGTAACAAGCGGACAGCCTGGCTGATGTCACTTGGGGTCCTTGTTGATGCCGGGCTCCCCCCTTATGCCCTCAATGTGCGCGACAAAGAACGCTTCAACAAAACCCTCACGGAATTTTACAATTCAGGGGATTCAACGAAGATGGTAAAGCTTCTGCACGAATATGCAGGGTATGAACCTGAACAGGTTGAAGCAAAGAAACGAAAGCCTGGTATGTAAGCCAGCATTACATACGAAAAAGAAATGCCCAGTATCAGTTATGTCTGATCTGGGCATTTCTAGACCTTAAGCTTGCGCTAACATTTTATGAACTTTTTCCGGTTGGGAAGGAACCTTATTGGTATCAAAAGTAACGCCTCCGTCTTCTTCATATACAAGATGCAAACCGTCAATTTTGTTGCCGCCACATATACCGGTGACGACCACGATCTCGAAATTCGGATCTGTTTCAGAAAGAGCCTGCATCAATTTACCAACTGTCATGCTCTGCTCCTAAAATGTTTTTAATGTATAAAACATCAAAAACATAAAAAACGACTAAACTGTGATCACATCCTTGGCCGTCTCCGATGCTTTTCAACCTCAGGCTCAGCATCATTCATTTCCGATTGGTCTACCATGCCATGGCCCACCAATGCTTGCTTATGAACTTGGCACAAGGAGGCGCCTTTTTCCTCACGAAAGTCTCTTTCGGCAATATTTAGCAAACAATCAACAAGATCTGTAGGGCTACCGATCAGGCGTACTTTGGAGGTGTCAACCTGGCTGAGAAGCGCCCGTGCGGCATCCTCCACAGAAGTGTCCGGTGGCCAGACTTCAGCCAAGGGTTTTCCGGCACATAATTCATCGACAGGACACACGTTATCGAGGTTTTGGGGGTCAGCGCAACGACAACTGCAGGCTTCAGCAATTTGAGCCTGTGCCTTCTCAGCTTCAGCTGTAAAATTTTCTACCAGGTCATCGCCTTCAAATTTTGTTGTAAACCCGTCAACAACATGCTGAGCCATGGGTTTAATTTCTGCAATAAGCTTGTTGAAGGCACCCAAGGATAACCTTGGATCTACATCAAAGAGCAATTCACCTACCTTTTTTACTTCACCTAAAGATCGTGCTTCACAATCATCTAGTTCATAATCAGGAATGTTTTTGGCAAACAAAGCCCCAGTTTTGCAATCAAGCACAATAAAAGTGGGGAGAGGGGTACTGTCACGCACTATGGGATAGCCAGCTTCTGGCTGGTAAAGCGGGGCTAATCCTTCTTTGAGATAATGACACTGGACTTTCGTGCTGGAAAGTAAATCGATTTCAGATTGTTTTACTTGTCCATGGTCAACCAAGGCTTGCATATGAGCGTGACACAAGGAGGCTCCACCGTTCTTTAGGAGATCTTTCTTTGCAAGGTACAAAAAATGTTTGATTATAAAATCTTGTGTTTCATTGAGATTTATTTCACGCATGGCCTGAGACGGAGCAAAAGATAAAGTCGGTTCGTTTTCAGCGAAAACTTTAAACTTTTCCATATCAATAGAAGCGAGAAGAGCAATCGCAGCATCCGTAACAGAAACCTCATCCGGCCAAATATCGGACAAAGATTTGCCTGCACACAACTTTTCGCACAAATATTGAACATTGACTGCCCAAACATGATCGAGATTTTTGGGGTCGCGTCCAACTGTTTCGCATATCTCAGCTATTTTGTTCCTCGCCAACTTAGCCTCATCAGTATAACTTGATTCAACCTCATAATACCGATATTTGTTCTTAACGTTAACAGAGGCATATCCATTTACAACCTGCTGAGCAATAGGACTAATCTCTTCAATAAGATTGTTAAAAGCTTCTGAAGATATGCGTGGGTGTACTGGGAATTCCAGCACATGCCCAAGCCGGACGTCATTCGGGACATATCTTTTTCCTTCTTCATCAAGAAAATCAATGCGGCTGCACAAGCACCCGTTCCTGCAGTCAAGCGTTATGCGTGGATTTCCTAACTCAGTCGCATATGAAAACACATACCAGGTCTCAGGATAGAATAAAGGGGCCGTCCCTTTTGCTTTATGCTCACACTCAACTTTTGAGGGAAGAATTTGGCCCTTAAGGTTAATTTCCCAGTCAGAGCGAAGGGCAATGCTTTCTCCAGAAACTTCCAAACACCTGTCGAGGAATAATGGGAGAAGAGCCTGGCGCTGCTCCTCCGTCAAATTTTTCCAGCCAGATGAACAGGCCTCAAGTATCGGTTGCTGCCGCATGGCATGGCGCAGTGGAATTGCCCCATACTGCTCACGAAATTTCGCAAACTGGCACGAGGGTTCGGCTTCTATTTTTTCCAATACTGCTTCCCAAAGACACTGACAGGCTTCAAGAGCCAATTGCTCATCCATAGCAAACCGTCCTTTGTGATTTAAGCACTTAAAATGTTTTTTGTGTTTTAAGCATATAAAGAGCAAAAAACGTTTAAATGACAGATCACATCCTTGGCCGTCTGCGGGATTTCTTCTTTTCTTCCTCCTCTACATCCAGATCTTCAGGCTCAACATGACCATGCGCCACCAGAGAACCCCTATGAGCCGGGCTTAATGATTGAGCACCATTTTCCCGAATGTCTTTCTCGGCAATTTTTAACAGACTTTCAGCAAGATCACTGGCGCTTCCTAACAAGCGGACATTCTTTTGATCAACCTTGCTTATCAGATTCTGGGCAGCTTCCTCGACAGTAGAGCCTGAAGGCCAAACATCAAGCAATGCCTTGCCATCAATTAGGTCTTGAACTGGACACACTTGATCGAGATTCTTTGGATTTTCGCCTGCTTGCCAGCAAATTTCTGCGATCCTATTCTGTGCAGCTTTTGTCTCGCCGCAATACGCAGCGGATTCAGTGTTATACCCGTCAACAACCTGCTGAGCTAATGGGCTTATTGCTTTCATCAGCTCATTCAACGAGCCTGCAGATATACGTGGATGCACTTCAAAATGTAAAACACCCTGAGGGTATTCATAAAGATCTATGAGAGTAACGTCGAGGCCTTTCACAGAACCTTTATCAAATCCTGCCGACAAAAGTCCTGATGTGCAGTCAAGCCTTACGAAAGAAGGTTCTGCGATACTTCTACAGAGGATAGAACTACCAAAATTTTCATTAAAAAGAGGGGCCAATCGTTTTTCAACGACCTGGCACTGAACCTTTGGGTGTGAATGAAGTTGTGATTGAGGTGTTTCCATGATTTCTCCTTTTAATAGAAGAGGCCCAGCCGCAAATTGCGGCCGGGCCTCAAATCATCTGTGAGAACGGAAACAGGCTCCTTCACTCTCACAGCAGCCATTCAGGCGGACGCGCCCAGGCCGGATCAGCGGAAAAGATTAAAGTTCTCAGCGAAGGTGAAGGATTTCATGTCCTTACTCCTTATCGAGGTTGGAAGTTTGATGGGATCAATGGGGAAGCTAAACCGCTCCGCTACAAAGTATTCATAACGGCAACATTCGTACTTTTGAGGCCGGGCATGTTCCAGCGTGTACTTGGATCTTTGCGGAAGAACCCGGCCTCTGGACGCCCATTGCCGTCTTGCGTAACTAACATTTACTGCTATTTTTTCTTATATTCAAGAAAAAAATTGTGTAAATTTAATTTTTCTTACATTCCCTACAAAAAATTGACTTTCAATGAAATATACCCCCCATGAAGAATTACCGCTTTGGACCATTCCCCCGTGGTGGCAATGATGAATGGGGTTTTGCGAAAGCATTGGTCGTCTCGCTGTGGGATACGTTTTGGGCAATTGCGGAAGAGCGGGAAAAATGCTGGAATGCCGAGAAGAGGTTGCTATGAACACCCCCACAAAAGCTGGGCCGCACTTTGACGCCAGCCTGAATATCCTGAAGCAAATAGCCAAGACAGTTGAAAATTGTCACTCAACTGTCCATGCATATATTGCTGGCGGCCAGGCGATGGCCTTCTGGTGCAATGGTTTCAGAATGTCCCTGGACTTGGATGTTATCTTTTCTCATAAAATGCTTGTAGAGCAAGGATTGCATGCATTTGTCGCCGCCGAAAATCCTTTGGATGCTCAACGAGTAGATTTTGACTACAATTTTAATGACACCTTTTCTTTAATTCATTCTGACTATCCTAAAAGAGCAACTTTTGTGCAATCTTATGGGAAGTTAACTGCTCACATCATTTCTCCAGTTGACCTAGCATTGATGAAAATTTCCCGATTTTCAGAAAGAGATAGAAATGATATAAAGGAGCTAGTTAGGGAAGGGCTAATAGATCGAGACGAGCTTAAGGATCTTGCAAACGACGCCTTGAATGACTATGTAGGAAATACGGAAGTTTTGCGTACATCACTTGATATTGTCCTCACATGGTTTCCGTCAGCGGAGCAAAAGAAATGTCATCGCTTGCGCCCCTAACCTTTCATGCCGTGCCTCTTCAAAGCAGATTCCCGACCATGGAAAAAGCTCTTGAAGCCTACGTCAGCGGCTGTCCTGGACTGTCGGCACGTGAGAGCCTGGCGGTGTTCGCTTGCGTGGTATCCATGTTTACGCACTGGCATGACTTCAAGCTAGATCTGCGCCACTTTCACACCCCCCCAAAAGCAGCTCCCAGGCTTGCCTATGCTTGCTTGTTCGCTTTGCGCAAGATGCCAAATTCACCTGAGAGAGACGAGCTTAAAACAGTTTTCACTGAGCTTCACGACCAGGTTGCAGGCGAGCCTTGCCATTTGTTCATGCACAAGACAAATGTTTCGATGCCGGGTTCTCCGGATCCAGACGCGGCGCTGTGCCGAGTGATAAACAACTCGGTTTGCCATGCGGACGTCCTGAAGATGGTCGCTTGATAAATGTGCTTAAAACACTTTTTGCACTTAAAACATTTTAAATGCCTCAGCCTGAGGCATTTTTTAATTCTATGGCCTGGAGCGCTTACGAACCTTCTTTTTGACGCAATCGTCATGCCCAAGTCTGTATGCGACCTCTTGAGGTTCAAGGTATGAATCATCTTCAATGTGAGGATCCGCTCCCAAGTCCAATAAAATTTGATAGCAGTCAGCATGTCCAAACATGGCAGCAACATGCAAAGGAGTCTGTCCTTCGCGAAACCCGTTAACATTTGCACCAGCAGCGACAAGTCGCTCGACAGCGAGAGGATCATTTTCTGCAATAGCGTTGTGGAGTTCATAAATCAGTTGTGATGGGGATTCCGCCGAACTTGGGATGTCCACGTCACGATCCTTCCAATCAATCGCATGCCAAGAGCCTTGTTCAAAAAAATATAAGTAATCTACCTGATTCTTGTAACGGGTTCTGTGAAGATGATAATCCATGACCAACTGGTAGCATGAGTTTTTCTGGCCATGAATAATAAGAGACTTTTCAAAATCTGCATCTTCAATGTCCCCACGATCCATCAGATTGTCGACCGACTCCTTATTGAGATAATCCCGAGCCAGAATGCGGCCGATGTTTTCAGGATGCCCCCCATGGTGGACTTGAATAATCTGATATTCACCGGATCCAGTTACAACTTCACGAGCTATATATGCCCGACGATTACTTAGAAGAGAGGATCTCATGGAGGCCATTTTCCTTGGCAATAAGCCTTTATGTTTGGGAATCTGGTTCCTCACAAGCAGTTGGTCAAGCCGGAGCATTACGCTCACTGTGAACAATCGAGATATGCCCCAATATATCTACCATCTCTTTAATCATGGATTTTTTTGGGAAAATAACCTCTGTTGGTGCGGTCAGGAGATGCCCGGTAGGAGCATAAGAAACGTCAAATATCGAAAGAATAGGGCGTCCCAGAGCATAAGCCATCCCCAACTCGAATGCACTATTGGATGTTGGGGAACCAATAGCAATGACTGCATCTGATTCTTCAATCATCTTTTTTGAATCCTTGAGCATGCCCGAAGTGCCTTGTTCAACGGAGGAAACATGAAAACCAAAATCTTCCTCGAGAACATGCTTTAAAATCAGGAGTGGGCATTGATCTTCAGACGATACAAGGTAGAGTTTCGGTTTTACCATTTTATACTCTTTTGATGCTTAATATTCTTAAAACATTTTATGCAGTAAAAACAGAATCCGGCATGGCAGGCAAAGGTAAGTCCTCAGATGCCATAATGCATGCGCCGATCGCATAGGCCTGCTGAGGAGTTATCCCATTGCCTAGAGCCTTGAGCCTGGGGATCCATGCTTTTGCGGTGGAATTATCAACCCGGCCTAGGAGGTGTGTTCGTGCACCAGGCTTGGACCATCCTTGAGTGTCCACCCCAGTGGCAACCCCATCATCCACTCGGCAAATGACGGGCTTACCAAATGCTTCTGCAGCCGAATCTTTTCTCGCCCTGTCAAACCGTATGCCAGCCCAATCAAAAACGTTGGGAGATTGGAGGTAGTCCACCATGTTTGCTGCGAGCGTAGATAGCACAGGTGGCCTCCCCGAAGGGCGTGAACCGTGAGGGTAGGCAACAATGAATACCCTCTCACGGTGGTGCGGGGCGCCGCAGGAACTCGCAGCGAGCACATCCCACTCTGCATCATACCCGATCGCGGCCAGGTCTTGCAGAACCTTCTCAATTCCCAGGGAAAGCAGGCCTGGAACGTTTTCCGCGACAATGTACCGCGGTTGCACCTCTTTAATGATCCTTTCATATTCATTCCAAAGTCCGCTCCTGCTTGTTGAAGTGATTCCAGCCCGACTGCCGGCAACACTGACATCCTGGCAAGGAAATCCTCCGCACAAAACGTCAACATGGGGCAGCTGCGCCCCGCAGACCGTCCGCACATCATCGAACACGGGAATATTTGGCCAGTGCCGCTTCAGAATAGTTTGGCAAAACGGATCGCACTCGCAAAAAAATTCGTGCTTAAAACCTGCCCAGGACAAGCCCAGGTCACAAAGTCCGGCTCCACTAAACAAACTTCCCACGGTAATCATGTGTCACTCTCCATATGAATTATTGTTTAGGGTCGGTTTGCCGGCCTACGCTTTGAAATGGTTTTCTGAATATGATTTTCAACGATTGTCGTATGTGAATCTGTTATCGTTTTAAGAGCACCATCCCATTCAGTTAAAGGAATCTCATTTCCAAGAATCACCGCTTGCTCTGCATCATTTATCAAGGTTGCCCGGTAGACCATGCAATGATTTTCTATTCCGAAAACAATGTTCAGTTCTTCAGCACTCTTTTCAGAAATATTAATGCTGCATCGCATGGCTTCTTTTGGAGAGGTCGCATTGGAATCCATGATGTGCACAACATCAAGGTTTGTCTGTTTCCACCCAAGAACCTTGAACTTGTTATCGCACCTCATGTCGGCAAGGATTTCGTACACTTCTTCAGCGGCGCGCTGATAAGCTTCTGTCAACCAGAGATGGCCTGCATACCAAACCCGCGCCTTCACGATTGAGCAGTCTTTCTGATGAGCCAGCGGGACACGAGCTCGCCCAATATCCTGCGTGGATGGTTTCAGGCCATTCCAGGCTGTGATGGTGTGGTCGAGTGCCGCCTGAATTCCCATATCGGGCAGAAAAAAACTCAGTGAATCAGCAAAATGACGGCCATCTCGTGAGTCCAGAAAAGCGCGCACATAGGCTTCCGGGGCAGAACTTTCTTTTCCCAGAGCTTCCATTGCCTCATCCCATCCACGTGAGTGCATTGTTCCGTGGAATCCATGTTCGGGATTAAGAGTTTTAAGCATAAAGTCTCCGTTACATCCGTGGCCGTTTAGGACTTTGAGAAACACTTTCCATAAGCGACTGTTGCTTCAGCAAATATTCTTTAAATTTTTGTGTATTGACACCATCTGGAGAGGATTCGCTTAAAAGCGGCAGTTTTCCTACAACCTGGATAAACATCTTCGCACCGCTTTTTAACTCTTCAGGTGGGCTGTCAGACGCAAAATCAATGTGATTGTTGCCCATACTCTGCACCAAAAAACAGAGCGCCACGATCAGATCATTTTGCCCATTCTGATTTGCGAGCCCAGTCTTACAAAAATTCAACTTGTAGGAAGGATCCAGCTGAAATCCTCCAATATCCTGGAGAAGAATGAGGTCTGATCCAATATCGGCATTGAGAACATCCGCTAACTCACGCCATTTTCCTTTTTTGATCAGCTCGACATGTGCAGATGGCTGTCGTCGGTCAAAAATTTCTTCAGTAATCAATTTTTTTCCCCATGCAATGCAGAGAAAATTTGCTATTCCCTCTATCAATTCCGGGCGATGTTGTGCCAAGTAATTTGTTTCGCAAACAATATAATGTGACGTTCCCATTGATAAAAACCTTTTTTATATTACCGCATCCGTCTGCGTTTAACTTCTGTTGGTTTCGGCTCCACTTCCAGACCATGTTTTTCTTTGACATCTCGCAATGAAGTAGGCACCCAATGCAGATCAAGTTCTGCCCCATATTGGAGAATCTCTTTAAGGCTCAGATAGCCCATTTCAGCATTGTCCAGATCTCCATTCAAAATCACAAAGCCAAATGCCTCCACTTGTTGATCGCATACATTTCGCTCTGTAATGTACCAATCTGAGCCACCTAGAAAATAGTGCAGGTGTGCTTTTGCAGCATCTCCCATACCCTCTTGGGCATAGATTGCAGGCATTGTTTCAACCTGGAGCGCAATCTCGTGGATTTTCTTTTTAAAGAATGCTCCTTCTTCGCCAGCTACTCCTGAACAAATTGCAATCCTTTGCGAAACAGAGAGATATGGTGTCAGATCATTAATGCTTCTCATGGCAGATGGTTTCTCCTGATAAAAAAAGAGGCCTTTCCTGTTCTGGAAAGGCCTCTTTGGGCTCTGAAGTGTTTCGAGTGGAGAAAGCTACGGCTACGGCCTTGGGCGCCGCCTTGCAGGCTGTTCCGGCTCAGCCGTATCCGAGGGGACCTGCTCCGCCGCTGTCTTTTCTTCAGCAGCCTCCTGAGCTTTCGGAGCCACCGCAATTGGCATTTCTTCACCAAATTCGTTCAGGATGGAGACATCAACGTTTTTTGCGCCAGTCGGCACGATGCATGAGGACACCATGCCGTTGTCGGCAAACAGGCAGCCGGATTCCATTGCCCGATCCTCGAAATATTTTTCACCGTCTTCTTCGGTTTCTTTGTAGCTCATGCTCTGAGCCCGGCGAAACATTTTAAGCTCATAAAACGAATCCGCTGGAGTCAGGGAAATACCACTGATGGCAACCTTGCTGTAGGTCATGATATTGAACTTGGCGTCAGGAAATTCTTCTGCCATTTGCCCAATACGCTCTTTGGCCAGGGCCGTCCTTTCCTGCGCACTTTCAGCATGGTTCTTGTAGAGTTCGCGAGGGGAGATATCCAGCACAGCCAGAACTTCTCCCTTATCATTCAAGGCACGAACCCACATGCCGGGCTGCTCGCGCTCAAATTCCTTCTGCGTTGCAGGATCTGTGTACTTTTCAAAGCGCGGAAGGGCAAAATATTTGTCAACGGCCTCAGAAACACTGTCCAGGTCACCGGTGATGGGCTTCTTATGGTCGTAGAATTTCACACCTCCGTGATAGCGTGGCTGCTTGGGGCTGACTTCAAGCATTCTTTCATCAACTTCGTAGTTCAGCCTGTCAGCCGCAACTTTCCCCCGGAGCTCTCGATAGATCTCCCTACGCTTTTCCTTGAGGTCTTCAGGTGTGTACAGCTCCACAGCCGCAAAGCCCGCCCTGAATCTTTTCTGCGTGTCTATCGCGTTTCGCGTGACCATGTTGATCCATTCAGCATCGGCTGTGCCTTCGCCAGTTCTGATGCAAGGCAGGCGCAAAATTGCTCCCAGTTCCATCTGGACGAAATCTCTGTTGAATTTAAAGCCCTGCGCGTAAGCGTTAAAATCCCGGCGCTTCGGGTTATTGGCCTTTTCGCAATTCATATCCATGCGAACTTCAACTGACTTGCGACTGGGATAAATGGTGCCGACAACTCCAACGACTTTATCATTTTCCTCGATAAAGCCATCCAAGCGCATAAGCAGCATTTCGGTGAATTGCGCCTGCTGCCTGGGGGATGCACTTGCGTTCTCTTTCTCTTTTTTCTGCCCAAACGGTTTCATAAACACCTCTCTTTAATGTGAAGGCCCGGCACAACTATGCATGTAATATTTAAAATTGCAAGTTTTTTTCTTAAAAACATGAATTATTAGCCATAAAAAAAGAGGCCTCTTACAATTATCTCCCATATCTCAGAGGGATAATCTTCAAAGGCCTCTTGCAACAAACATTAAAACATATTTTATGTGTTTTAAATGTTTTTTGTGTTTTAAATGTTAAAAAAACAATTTACATGCGTTGCTTTTGGGTGGGCGCAACAACACGCTGACGCCTGAAAAGGGGCTCACAAGTTGGGACAATAGGTGGTGTAATGTGATCTACCACCATTGTCTCATGCCGGTCAGGATCAAGCCTTTGAGTTTCGGAGAGTGCTATATGTCCAGCATCCAAAACAAAAGGCAAAACCAATTGTGGCAGAGCATTGTGCTCAAAAACAACCTGCCTCCCCAAAAGGCTTGAAGAATCATAAACAATCTGAACCCCACGAAGCTGCTCAGGGCCCAGCACATTAGCCATGCACTGAGCTTGCTCAACAAAAATTGGAAGCAGTCCACGTGGGGACAACGCTTCATCCGCAGAGTACCCTTCGTCCTGGTGCATATATAGGACCTCTGGAAACGCCTGAAGGAAGATCTTAATCAGTAATTCTTCCATTACATCCTCGGTCTTTTTTTTGTTAGCGGTTCTGCCATAGCGTCAAGTTCAACTCGCGAAATGTGCATCTGAAATACGGACGGTCCTTCCGTTAATAATTGAATCCAAACGCCTTCTTTTTTTGTGACATAAATTTCTGCGAGTTCTACAACGATTGGACTGTGATCAACATCCCAAGAGGTTCTCGGGATATTGCTGACGCCATTTTCTTCACCATGAATTTTTTGTGAAATTGAGAATGCAATTCCAACATCTTTCAAGCTGTAAGCAATTGAAAAGCTATCTGGAACTACAGATAGTTCCGCGACAGCATCTCGTAGCTGAATCAACTGGGCAGCAACAGAGATTGGGATTTCAACCTCAAGGGCTTCAACTGGAAGTTCGCCGTCAGGCCCAGATAAATCAGACGAATATAGAAATCTTTTTGGCCCTCCTAGTTCTGTCTGATTGAAAACTCTGAGTGCTTCATACAGCATGTCAGCTTCTTTCATAATCCCCTCACAACCGTTGGCGCACTCGCCGTGGCTTTTCCTCTGGTATGTGAAGTTCGGCTTCTCTGGCCCCTTTAAGCGGGGTCGGGAAAGACGAAAAATCAATTTCAGGAAACCACTTCAGACGAGGCTGCTGACCTTCAGCAACATCAAGAATTGCTGAAAAAACGCGGTCAACATCGGCCGCCGCCTTCAGAATGGTTTTTACATCCCCATCCGTTATTTTTTTCCGCCAATGGTCAATGTAAGAAACATTTTTTTCCCTTGGGAAACTGATTCCAAAGCTGTGAATGCAGGCCGTGGAAAACAACTCGGCCCGGAGTTCTTCCATAGCATATTGCTCACAACCGAAAGCATTTGCTATTTTACGGTCTTCCCTCTTTTCATGGCCTGTTGAGTGGAAATATTCATGGGCCAATGTGGCCTCATACGATCCAGCATCAAGAAAAGCCTCTTTGGGCGGGAGACAGATATGGTCATGAGCTGGGGAGTAATATGCACTGTTCCCTCTGTGGAAAAGAGGTATCCCGCAAGAATCGACCAGTTTTGAAAAAAACTGGCTTTCTTCCCATGTCCTGGGCGGCAATTCAAAGACAGGTTTCAGCTGCAGGCTTGTCTGCGAGACGTTGAAGACGCTAATAGGCGAGTACCGCATATAGATCTCTTTCCTGAAAAGCTTGCCGTCCTCAGACCTGATCAGCTTATCCGCAGGGATCTCCGATATGTCTTCATCTGGCTCAACCTGAACCAATTTTTCCAATGGTATCGGCCTGATGATTTTTATTGAGCGTTCACCCTCAAGAACATGATTCTTTCTGTCCGGATACATGCTCTCGCACTGATGATACGTTACAAACCGAGGATCATTCCAATCTTTAATCCAGCTTACCCAACTCAAAAGCATCCTGTTGATCCCCGTATAGCGGTGACCAGTTGCTGCATTAAACGGCGGGAGAACCGGAGTTCTGATCCAATCACAACTTCGGTTTTCTTCGTATCCCGACTCAATCATGTTAATTATGTTGGTTGCAATTTCTCCGAGGATTTTTGACGACGCGTTTTTGTCCTGGTTATTATTCATGACAGACCTCACTCTGCGGTCTCGTCTGTCATGACATCATTAAGCCCCAGCTCAATAGCCTCTGCCTCAGAGAGTTCAAAATCAGGGATTTCAGTTGCGCTCATGGTATTCTCCTTGAGAGTTGGCCCTCACGGAGCTCATGGCAGAATGTTGGCAAACTCAGTTTTGAAATGCAATATTTTTCATAAAAATTGACAAAAATTGTTAGTAAAATTATTTTTACACATGAACTCTATCCCTCCTGCCCAAAAATCTACTGAAGAGCAGTACAGCCGGATCGCGCGGCAACTCCTCAAGCGCTTTGCTGAGAGCAAGGGGCAACCATGGAATCATGGACCTATTGAAGTTGCGACCTGGCTCAAAGACGAAGCCGAGGCTAATAAATGGGCCAGACGGACTTTAGGTCTTTACAGACGAAGCCTAGCCTGGTTTATGCGCCAGAACGGGCCAATCGAGGCCGTGAACGCAATCAATGATGTGCGCCCCCTCTTGTCGAATAGAGGGCACAACACATCAGGCAAGAAGCTTAAAAAAATCCCCTCTGACAAAATGAACCGGTTGCTTGAACATTTAAACAAATCTCGCAACCAGCTTGATCACTCCATTGAACATTGGCTACTTGCAGGCCTCGCTTCCGGCCTCCGTCCATGTGAATGGGAAGAAGCACATTTGTGGGGTCTTAAGCTGCATGTCAGAAACGCAAAGGGAAATGCTGTTCGGGCAAATGGGGATAAACGAATTCTTGAGTTCGTGCTTCCTGAACACGAAAAGGAAATTAATTCGATCCGAAATCTACTTGAAGATATTCAACGGTGGAAAGAATCTGGTAATAATTTTGAATCGTTTTATGCAAGCTGCAGAAAACGCTTGTACTATGTCAACAACCTCCTTTGGCCGCGCTCTGCACAGAATATATCGCTCTATTCAACGCGTCACCAATTTGCGGCTGACATGAAGGCTTCTGGTTTGACCAAAAACGAAATTGCTGCCCTTATGGGCCATGCTTCGGATGAAAGTGCAACTATTCATTACGCACGAAGGCGCAGTGGACACGTAAAAACTCCACCTAAGATCACGGCTGAACAGATAAATTCCGTGAGGCAGATAAAAAGACAAAAAATCCGATAATTCATATGTTCGTTGTTGATTTTCGTGAAAAATTATGCGACCTTTTTTTCCTGAACCAGGAGGGATCCGGGCTGTGTACCCCCCCGGAGGAATGCATGGCAGAAAAATCACGAGCCCCGTGGACTTGGGGCACGCTTTCAGCTCCATCAGATACCTCAGTAAATACTGAGGTTCTCATTTTGCGATATTTGGCCAATCCGCAAAGCGGTGGCCATACACGTGAAGCGTTGCGAGCTATGGCTGGCGCAAAAAGCGTAGAAGACATCAACCAGATGCTTTACGGCCGCCAAAAAAAACTGGCAAAGCTTTATGTTCCCAAAATAGCTGAAGCGCTTGGAACAACTGTCGAGGAATTGGCTCTTTGCGCCAAAAGATGGGCCGAAAACGGTGAATCTCCACCGGAATTCCACGACGTAATCCCGCTCAAAGGATCTGACCAGAACCGTAATTACGTGTTCCGTAGGAATTGGCTCAAGTCCAAGGGCATCACCTCAAATAAGGCCTTTGTCATCAAGGTGCCTGATCAGTTTTTGTCAGAGTTTGATATCCTTGAGGGAGATCTCCTCCTCATCGATACGACTGACACAAGTTTTTGGCCTGGCGCATTTTACGCGGTCGAATATGCCGGCATGCAGCGGATCTACCGCGCTTTTGTAAAACAACAGGACAATTACCTCTGTGTTGACCGTCAGGGGATGATTATACCCCATATTTTGTTTGCCGAAGCAAATGTTCTTGGCCGGGCCGTATGGCGCGGCACTGACCTCAGGGCTTAGCGACTTATTACCGAGTCTCGTGTTATCCCTCCAAACGCCCGGCACGAGTTCTCCCCCCATGCATTTCAGGATGCAAAAAGGCGACAGCGATATGCTGCCGCCTTTTTTATTCAGCCTTACCTCTGAACGGCTTCAATCCGTCTTTTCGCGATTGAATAGTATTCACGCGACAATTCTATCCCAACGAACTTCCTCCCGCTTGCCATAGCCGCGACCCCAGTAGTTCCTCCACCCATGAAAGGATCCAGGACAACCCCATTTTCTGCGGATACCTGCAACAGATCCTGCATCAGATCAACGGGTTTTCCAGTCAAATGAACTTTCTGGGATGCTATGACCGGATAGTCGAAAACCCCTGGCAGGCAAGCATCGGTTGCTGGTTTAAAGCTCCCTTTGCTTGCGAAAATTGCAAACTCAGCCTGCTGACGAAACCGACCTTTATTGGGCCGCGACGACCGCTTATTCCAGACAATGGTGCTGCGCCATGAATATCCAGCGCATTGAACGGCATCAGACAAAGAAGGTAGCTGGCGCCAATCAGTAAATACGACCAGCGGACTTCCATCCTTGGACACTCTCCAGCATTCTGTCAGCCACAATGTGCACCAAGTGATCCAGGATCTCTGGTCTTTGCTGTCGCCAAGCATAGCGGGGTATTTTCGGATTGTTCCGCTTTGCTGGTACTTGCGCGCTGGATCAATCATGCTTTGAAAAAAATGGCGTTGTGGAGGCTGTTGAGAAAAACAAATCCCAGGAGCCAGCCCCTCTGCCCTTCAGTTTGAGTACCCTC
>JGI20225J14565_1000046_pt1 | contig 22721 bp, 20 predicted proteins | sample BioMet4_FD_14565 | JGI IMG/M metagenome (IMG submission 14565) | reverse complement strand
CATGGCAGGATCGGTAATCGTAACCGGCCCCCCGGAGAGGATCTGTTTTTTAAAAATGGGTATTACCGAGCCCCGGGAATTGAGCACATTTCCAAAGCGGACGCAGGAAAATTTTGTAGATGTGCTATAGATATTTGCAGAGATTGTGAGTCGTTCAGCAACAAGTTTTGTTGCCCCCATCACATTGAAAGGGCTGACCGCTTTATCAGTACTGATAAAGATCATTTTTTCAACGTTATTTGCAATTGAGGCATCAATGCAGTTTTGGGTTCCTCGAACATTAACTTCTGCTGCTTCGAAGGGATTATATTCGCAGATCGGAACATGCTTTAGTGCTGCGGTATGGAAAACAAGATCAACATTCTGCATCGCCCGCATCATGCGTTTTTCATTTGTGATATCCCCAAGAAGTAATCGTATTCTTGGATCCCCGAAATCGAGGGCAACATCATGCAATCCAGTTTCATTATTATCGAGAACCCGCACCGATCGAACTTCCGTCGAGAGAATCTTTTTTACCAGCTCCCTTCCGATACTGCCTGCGCCCCCGGTTACCAGAACAGTTTTTCCTTTGAAAAAATTCTTTTTTTCAACCATGTTCATACCGCTCCGTAAAAGTTTCCAATTGCATTAACAACATCATCAATTTCTTCGTGCGATAATCCAGGGTAAAACGGCAGGCTGATAATATTTCGAGATATTCTTTCAGTCACCGGGAGAACACACCGGTAACCAAGTGTATTTTTATAGAAATCAGTTAAGTGGACAGGTGAGAAGTAAATTTTCGTCATAATACCTTGTTCATCAAGATATTTTATAAGATTATCCCGGTCTTCTGCAAAAACGGAGAATAATTGGTAGACCGGGTAATAGCGCGGGGGGATTTTCACGGGTGTGATCTCTCCGGCCTGCGCATGTAATTTTTTTATATAATACGTGGCGTCATCCCGGCGGATTTGGATGATCTTTTCAACCTTTTTCATCTGTGCAACACCAAGGGCTGCGGTAATATTGGAGATCCGGAAATTATACCCGAGTGCGATATAGTCCATGACAGCTGATGTGGAAAAATAATCACAGGTTTCAAGCCGCCCATGAGACCGGATAAGTTTCATCTTTTCATAGAGATTCCGCGAATCGGTTACCATTGCACCGCCTTCGCCGGTTGTAATAATCTTATTCTGGCAAAAACTGAACATGGCAGAATCCCCGTAAGTCCCAACCTTCTGGTTGCGGATTCTTGCACCAAATGATTCAGCTGCATCTTCAATCAAAATCAGGTTATGATCATCCGCGATATCACGTAGTGCTGGAATATCGCAAGGGCAGCCCCCATAATGGACCGGCATAATAACTTTTGTATGCGGGGAAATTTTCTCCAGTACATCATCAGGGTTAAGCCCTAATGTTTTTTCTTCAATATCGGCAAAAACGGGTTTTGCACCAACGAACTGGGGAACATTTGCTGTCGATATAAAGGTAAACGAGGGCACAATCACTTCATCCCCATCCCCGACGCCATATGCAAGCAGAGCGGCGTGAGTGGCAGAAGTACCGGAATTAAACGTCAGACAATACCTACTTCCGATATACTCGGCAATCCCCTGTTCAAATTCCGAAATTTTTGGACCGGCTGCCCAGCTCATACCGGATCGGATAGCCTCGTTCACCAGCTGGATATCATCCTCATCCCAATACATCCTGAATAACGGGATTTTCCAGTTCATGGTTCATCCTTCAGATCTTTTTTTACAATAAGTTGGAGTCGGTACCGTTCGCCGTCCATTTCAAAATATGCAGATTCCCGGATATTGTTTGTCGTTAATGCTCTTAAAGTATCTATAAATCGTCGTAATTCTATTTTTTCATTAAGTGTAATTCTCTGAATTGATCCGAGATCTCCTTTTTTATGAGCCGTTCCCTCCAGATTTTTTTGGGACTTCCTACTAAAAGTAGAATTGATAAGAGAGGGCCATGCTTCCATAAACACGTCTTTTTCCAGGCAAAGAACTCGTTTATAGAGGGAATCCGCAGTGTCTGTGACGGCGACAGTCAATCGTTTCTGGTGAATGATATCTCCTGTATCAAGTGACGTATCCATAAAGTGTAATGTTGCCCCAAAGGGAGTTCCATCGAGTATTGCCCAGGTAGGTGTGTTCCAGCCCCGGTTATACGGTAAAAATGCAGGATGCAGATTCAATACCCCGATACGGGGAAGATTTAGTATTTCAGACGGAATTATGTAGGGAAAATGGACGCAGATCAAATAATCAAGATTCTCATGTTTAATTTTTTCAATTGTTTCCGGCTCCCGTATTTTACTTCCATCAACAATGGTCCTATTGTTTAAGTGGCTGCAGAGTGAAATCAATTCATCTCTATGACTTGCACGCTGCGGATCGGAGACAAAAAGCAGTGATGGTGCTATACCCTGTTCAAGAATATACGATAATATCTCAACAGAAATTTTTCGGTCTCCGGCGTAACCAATTTTTATCGACATAATCAGGACAGTTTGTTAACATTCATCATTATTGTTTTTCAAGGGTGCATTCCATATCACCGAGAATAGAATTTTCAAGTTCAATCGGCAAATTAAAAATTTATCTCTCGTATAAGCATAAATGCCTCTGCATACTTAAGAGAGACTTCACTACCCCTTTTTTTTGCCAATATATCTATTGCTTCGATCGATCTTGGATGAGGGTACTCCTTTAATTCACTTTCATATGATTGTATCGCATCGAGTTTTATTGAGATATAGGGTGTAATGTCTTCATAGATATTTGGTTGAAACGCTTCAAGTGACCGCCCCCATTCAGTTTCTGAAAGCGTTTCATATGCAAGAATTTTTTTTATGCCTGTATTCAATGGACGCGTTGCTACAAGAGCAGATTCAAAGACAATTCGATGATCCCGATTCAAATCACCTTTCCAAGGAATAAAAACAATATCTGGATTTATTTCGCTGACAATTTTTTGTAACGCATTATTAATATCCTTTTGAGGAAGGGTATCAAGCATCACAGAGAGAAAATCCAAAAAATAGATGTGTTTTATGCCGAGTATCCGAGTTGCTTTATTAATTTCAATTTTTTTGTTTTTGATATATTTCTCTGACCAGTCCGGAGGGTAGACTTTTGTTATTACGCAGAGGAACACAGTATCTCCACGTCCGACGCATTTTGCTATAGTCCCTCCGCACCCAAGAACCTCATCATCGGGATGGGGAGCGATTACTAGAATTCTCATCTGTTAAACCTCAATACGTGATTTTTTTCTTAAGAAGATCTGCATCCAGTTCAATGTCTGACAAAATATTTGCAATTTTTTTACCTGCCGTACCATCCCCATACGGACTTTTACAGACTTCAACTCGTTTTAGAAAATTTTCATCAGATACAGCAGTTTTTATTGCTGAAACTATAAGGTTGCGATTGTAGGGAACATCAATCACGTTATTCGCCCTCTGTCGGCCTTCCTGCCGAGAACCGATATTTATAACGGGTAATTTAAATGACGGAGCTTCAATAATAGCGCTGCTTGAATTTCCGATCATGACTGATGAAATCTTCATTAAACTAAGATAATCGACATGAGGCATATTTGTTACAATCTTGATAAACGAATATTTTTTATAATCATTAATTACTTCAATCATTTTTCTGCCACCCATGTCAGAATTTGGATATATAACAATAGTTTGTTGTTGGATTGAAACAATCGCTTCCATTGTTTCTTTCATCTGATCCGCGGCAAATTCGGCTTCTCGAGTAACAGGATTTTGAACAACCATCAATATTGGTCTTAAGGGGTTTAAATCATACTTTTCACACAACAAATTCATATTTACAAGAGGTTCATTCAAGATTGTATCAAGTGCCGGTGCTCCAACAATGAATACTTTAGTTGGATCTTCGCCCAGTTTAATGATTCTGTTACCACTTTCTTCGGATACTGCGAAATGAATATGGGCCATTTTTGTTATTGCATGACGAACGCTGTCATCTGCATGACCACCAATGGATTTATCACCGCCATGAATATGCGCGACTGGAATATTCATATAGATTGCAGCAATTACCAATGCAAGAGGTTCAATACGATCGCCGGCTATCACAATAATATCGGGTAGTATTGTTTCAAGAGCTTGGGCTAGTCCGATTATACCTATACCTACAGATTTTGCCATTGCTATGCCCTTGGATGAATCTATTAACATGTCCACTTTAGCATCAATTGTAAAACCGTCGTTTTCAATTTCGGATACAGTATGCCCATACTGGGGTGAAAGGTGCATACCCGTCGCGATAATTGAAAGTTGAAGTGAAGGGTGTTTTTTTATTGAAAATAGAACCGGTCTCAAAATACCATATTCGGATCTCGACCCTGTTAAAACACAAATTTTCCTTTTCATTTGCTTTTCCTCTTCAGCGCACGATAATATTTTAGTTTACCAATTATGTCAATAGAGTAGATAGTTTTCAAATTGATGAATTATTCTTCTTGAATCCGGATATTCCATAAACATATTTAGTAACCGTAAATTTTTTATTTGTCTGGATTATTTCGTCAATTTCACCTTTAATGGAATCAAGCTTCTTTTTCATATCTTGAGGATTCTGTGAACTTTCTTTTAACAACAGGGTGGAGGAGAAATAATAAAGAAATGTTTCAGAATCAGGAAATTCGATGGGATTTTCAAAAACCTCTACAGATACGTCACTGAATATTTTTTTTATCAGAGGAATAATTTCATCTCTCATACGTTCTTCACGGATTTGAGAAATCTTTTTACCCATTATTTTTGCATATACTGCCAACATTTCATGTGCATTTTCAACGGTTGGACCGGCAATAAAAATTCTACCTCCGTGACGTAGGACGCGTTTCATTTCAGATAAAGTTTTTTCGACATCGGTGTAGTAATAAATTGAAAAGCAACAGGATATTACATCGAATTTTTTGTCCTCAAATGGGAGCGGATTATTGGCATCATAATTGATAAAATTAATCTTTAAATTTTCCGTTGAGGATTTTGATTTAGCCTCATCGAGTAAATCCTGAGCGATATCAATTCCATATACTTCTCCAGATTGTCCGGCAACCTTTGCGTACAATAGTGCCTGTTTCCCGTTTCCACAACCGATATCGAGGATTTTTTCACCGGGTTTTAACTTTAATTTCGATAGGATCCAATCATTAATTTCATATTTGGAGTATTTGTCGTGAATCTCGATTCTTTTTTGAAGTGTTGTTTCGGTATAGCCCCAATTCTGATTTTCTTTCATGCAAAAAACTCCCAAGAAAGCATTTCATCTTTTTTAATATCCCTTTTGATCCGTTTTCCAAGAATTTTACTAAGAAATTTTGGCTCTAGACCTGTCCCAGGTCGTTTGAAGTCCACCATCGATTCATCAAGAATTGTTCCATGAGTAATATTTTTTTTCGCGACAATGCTTTTACGGGCCACGGCCATTATTTCTTTCTCATTTGCCGAAGGCTCCTTAATCCCATCTCCCATAGCCAGTTCAATATTACGGATTGATCCGACAAGGTCTGTTAGTTCTTTTGGATCGAGGGATGCTTTATGATCAGGTCCCGTTTGTTCTTTATTTAAGGTGAAATGTTTCTCAATTATACATGCGCCTAAAGCCACTGCTGCAACAGAGGCAATGATTCCAGGGGTATGATCCGAAAACCCAGTTGGTTTTTTAAACGCGCACTGGAGCGTGATTATCGCATTCAGATTAATTTCTTCAAATAATGCGGGATAATCCGTTGTACAATGCAGTATTGCAATTTTTGAATTACTAGACTCTTTTATGACAGAAAGGGCCTCGCCAATTTCTGAAAGTGTACTCATACCGGTTGAAAGGATAATGGGTTTCTTTTTCGATGCAATATATGTTAATAATGGATGATTTGTCAATTCACCAGATGATATTTTATAGGCAGGCACATTTATCTTTTCAAGAAGATCAACACTCCCTTTATCAAAAGGTGTAGAGAGAAATATTACCCCTTGATCAACTGCATAGTTCGCCAGTTTTTTGAGGTCTTGATCTCTTAACTCAAGTTTTTTAAGCATCTCATATTGTGTGTTACTTCCTATACATCTCTCCTGATATTTCGCTTTTTTTGCATCCTTCGTTACCAGCGCATCTGCTTTAAATGATTGAAATTTTACCGCATCCGCCCCGGCTTTTACAGCACAATCAATCATTTTTTTGGCGGTCTGAGGATTGCCGTTATGATTTACCCCAGCCTCTGCGATAATAAAACACGGTTGATTTTTCCCGATTTTTCGAGATCCTATATTGATACTTTGTCCCATTCTGCACCTTGATATTTGGAATGATTACTTAATAACCGCTCTCCATTCTTCATCACGGAATAATTCATTCCACCAAATGTTCTCCTTTAATTCGGGCAAATTTTTTAATCGCATCGAGATCGTGATTTATCACCATTTGTCGTAGACCGAGGAGTTCGGCATCATTGTATCGGGATAAATTTACTACAATATCCTGACTTACGTCATTCTCACATTGAATAACATAGGTCTGTAGGTCGTGGAACTCTTCGATTATCCGGCTTTTGTATTTTTCAAACAGACCCGTCATTGGATATGGTGTAACAAAGAATGGTCCACACTCAATTTCATTTTCTTTTAAAAATTTTGTCATATCGTACACCGATTGACAACACTCATGTGGCAATCCAATCAGGAAATTGGTCACTGGATAGACACCGGCATCTAAAAGTTCATTAACTGCCCAATTATTTTTTACGGATGTTGCATTTTTATTGATATCTTTGGAGAGAATTTCGTCATTCATAGATTCCAACCCAAGATCAAGATAACTGAATCCCACATCTTTCATTCGAGTGAGGAGTTCTTTGTCAATTGTATTGACATGCGCCGTGGTTCCAAAATAAAGTGGGGGATCCAGATCTGTCAGACCCTCCTTTTCCAGATTGTCACAAAAATGTAAAGCATATTTTTTATTAATGGTAAAATTTTCGTCAGTGAAGTTGAGGAAGTCTACTGCATACTTTATTCGGAGATGCTTAATTAATCCGATAACCCACTCAGGATGATAATATCGGACTTTCTTTCGATCTTTAAAAGAATCAACAAAAAGATCTTCGTTATTCGAATATTCCAAATTACGGGGTGTACCCGTGGGTAAATCAATACAAAAACTGCATTGGAATGGGCAACCACGGGATGTTTCAATAGAAAGTCTTCGTTTACTGGAAATCGCCTCTGGGGATAAGGGGATTCCACTGTTTTTAAAATAAATATCAAGAGGGAGAAGATCAAATTTAGGATAGGGTAGTTGGCTAAGTTCATCTTCTGTTAATAGTTTCTGGGGGTGCGTTCGACGAATCTCACCTTTTTCCCGGTAATAAATACCAGAAACGTTCTCCCAGATTTTGCTGTCGAAATTATCAAGGATCTGTGTAACTGTTCTTTCCCCTTCACCTACACAAAGAAGATCTAATTCAGGGATCCATTCCATAAGGTCACGTTGGAGACTTGTTGCAAGTCCACCACCGGCTAGGAGGGTAGCTTTTGGAAAATGTTTTCGTAAAAGGCAAAACATTTTTTTTTGCCACATATATGTAGTGATGAGGCTCCCGATGCTGATAAGATCCCAATGAATCCCCTCTATTTGCTTGATCACATCGGCATGTGACAACCGATACGCATTATTATCAAATATCGCTACATCATGGCCTTTTGCATCGATAACTCCTGCGATACACGCGAGGCCAAGCGGAATGTTAGCGGGGGGATTTTTTGGTTTGATTGGAGGATTAATCAAAAGAACTTTAAGTTTTTGCATATTTCTGTAACGCCTCCTTCAGGGTCATACTCTGGAGTGCTCCACCGTGGATACAACCGCCTTCTGTTGCATTGATAAGGTTGATCCCCTGCTGACTCATTGCAACAGATTCTTCAACGATATGGTCGATATGTGACTTCCACGTGATGTCTGTATAATAGTGAACGTCAAAATCCGGGTTGTACCCCTCGATAATATAGATTTCCCGATATTTTTCCGGTGTCATGGTGGGATCGGCTTCCTTGATAATGGGATAATACTGGGACTTCTCGATAGGAGTATTCATCGTATAACCCTGATCCATACCGGTCAGGATAATATTCTCGTATCCCAGATAAAATGCAAGGAAGATGCTGGTAATACCTACATTACCCCCGGTAGACAGGATCGAAGTTCGGGTCATGGCACTGATTGCAGTACTGACTGAAAACGGCTGTTCCATATCGTCGATCATTGGTGTGAAAAAAAAGATCCGGCCCGGGAATGCAGAGACAACATTGGGAGCGACCATCGTCGCCATGGCCGCGATTGTTTTGAGATCTTTCGTGATCAGGTCACTTTGGTAAAATGGCAGGATAAGCTCGCGATGGCCGTCTGCAGAAACGACGAGATCGGGAACCACGCCTCCTTTAAGAAGCGGGATAAACATCCGGTCTGTCGAGATGATATCAAAAGACGCATTCTTGAATTTGTTTAAAACATCAATATGTTTTTTTTCCCGGAAACTGGGGCCGGCACCAACAATAACCGCGGTCTTTTTTGTTTTTTTAGGGATTTTTGAGATATCGGCGCTGTTCTTGATGGAAACGATATTATCCGCGATATTCTCCATCCATAGCGTAAAATTTACTGCTTTGACTTTTGCATTCAGTTGTTCGGAGAAGCTCAGTGTCCCGTCATGCAGCTCGGCTTCTCCCACAGGATGTACCGGGTCTGAAATCTCCTTGAAGAGTCGCTTACTTTTTACTACGACAAATGAACCTCTCGCAGCGATATGGTTCATTACATCAATAGGGATATCTGGTCTCTTTTCTTTTTCCCACGATGTTTTTAAAAATCTCATATGGTCCCTCTGGAAACAATGTTTGATCGTATCAGTTTAATTCTCTTTTCGATTGATAATTTACGAGGAGAACAGTTCATCCTTGTTGGCCAGCACCTTTTTTACCGCTGTGACAATATCGTCCATGTCGCTGGTCCCTGCAGGCGGGCGGATAACAGAAAAGCCGAATGCTGATCTGCACAAGGTTTCGGTTACCGGGCACCGGATTTTCCGGTAATCGATATTCCCGGCATAGTATCCACAGGTAAACGGGCAACCTTTTGTGCCATAAACAATCTTTTCCTTAAAGATCGGGTTCTCGTACAGGGGGTGCGGGTAACCATTCCAGAGTGGGATCCCCTCGGCTGCAAGAGCCTTAGTGAATTGCGATCGTGGAACGCCTGTAATTTTTTCATCATATCCCAAGGCATATGTGGAATACACGTGTTTTACATAGGGAGATTCATATGCAGGTGATATCCCTTCAATTTCTGCGAGTTTTTTTGAGAGATAATGAGAATTACTGATCCGGACTTCGTTGAATGCGTCCAGTTTTTTGAGCTGTTCAATTCCGATGGCAGCTTCCATTTCCGTCATTCGGTAATTCCATCCCAGGACATTTGCAAGGTACTCGCGTTTCTGCCCCATGGAAAATACCTCTCCATGATTCCGAACCAAGCGACAACGGTGAGCTAATTCTTCATCCCCTGTGATTACCATCCCCCCCTCCCCTGTCGTCATGTTTTTTGTCCTCTGGAAACTGAATGCACCAAGATTGCCGATTGTCCCGGTTTTTTTGCCTTTATAGAGTGCACCAGGGGCCTGGGCGCAATCTTCTATAACGGAAAGATCGTGCTCATGTGCAATCTCCATGATGGGATCCATCTCAGCAGGATGGCCAAAGAGATGGACTGGAATGATCGCCCGTGTCCGATCAGTGATTGCGGATTCGATCTTTTCCGGGTCAAGGTTACAGGTGTCTGGAGTAACATCGACAAAAACGGGTACTGCATTGTTCATCATGACGCTGGATGCCGTCGCGGTGAATGTATAGGCAGGGACAATAACTTCATCGCCGGGCCCGATCCGCAAGGCAGCAACGGCGACATGGAGCGCTGCGGTGCCTGAGTTGACGGATATGGCATAGCGGACCCCATGATACTTCGCAAAATTCTCTTCGAAGGTTCTGACCTTTTCACCGCCAAGAAAGTCAAGATCGAACATTGATAATTTACCGCTGCGTACAACTTCAGATACTGCATTTACCTCTTCATCTCCGATGAGGGGGTACCCGGGAAATGAAGTCGTTCGGACTGCATTGCCCCCATTGAGAGCCAAATGCATCTTTGTACTTTTATTATTCATCATATGTCTGCCTCTTGATTTTGCGATTAAACACCAATTAATTGTAATATTTTTTGTTCTTGCAACTGATAAAGGTGAAGTAAATAGTCTTACCTGTCACTTGAAAAATCCCTCATATGAAGAGCCACCTTTTAATATTCGGATGAAGCCTCAATCCAAATGCCTTTTTTTGGCAAGCAGCTCGGCAAAATCAAAATCTATCGGATCATCTATATCAACCGATCGTTCCCTGGACATAATCCAGAGCTTGATTTTGTTACCAAAAATGGAATTTTCATTGAACAGCACGTCCCTGCGGGTTGCATATATTCCCCCGTTGGGGACATATAACCGGGGGAGTTTCTGGGATATCCCGATATCCCCTGTCATAACAGGGCCCATGAGTTTGCCTGCGTAGCCGTTTGCATCGCAATAAAACATCCATTCCGGCCGTTCATGAACCTCGCATGCACTGATAGCTGAGTCGGCATCTGAATCAATCAGCATACGCACGCACCCGTCGACATCATCAGAAGTACAAAACGGGGTTGTGGGCTGCATCGTAACGGCAATACCAACAGGATAATGTTCGGTCGTTTCCAGGTACCGGACCGCATGCTGGGTAACGCATTCGGATGCCACATCCTCCGCAATGTCGGACGGCCGGATAAAAGGAACATCAGCACCGCATTCCCGGGCGATCCTTGCAATATCAGGATGATCTGTTGATACAATCACACGCTGAACAAGGTGCGCCGAGAGGGCAGCAGCAATCATGTACGATATAAGGGGTTTTCCTGCGAGAAGCCGGATGTTTTTCAGGGGAATCCGTTTCGAACCTCCTCGTGCATGGATGATTGCCACAACATTTTTCAGTTCAGTTGAAATTCCCATCACCTGTTACTCTGTTAAGCAGGGTTGAATGCTTATCTAGCATATGTGATACCAGATAATAAGCATTCAGACGCAGGTGGAACACTTTTTATACACTTGATAATTTGTTGCGGTCCAAAAACGATCCGACCGTATGGATTATTTTGAGGAAAGATTCCTAGCTACAACCTGCCGGATAAAAACAGATAGACGTATGAAATACCAAAGGTTCCCCACCAAGACTCATTTGGGGGGTGCATGCACCGGACCATTATCGTTTTACTGCGGCAAGCACACCGACTATCATTATATCCACTGCAAATCCATCCTCTCCGGAGCATAACACTGAAGGAGTCGTTCCATCAAGAACATCTGCGATATTGCAGATGGCATCCGCAAAACGATCATTTTCTTTGACACGCGGAAGATCTTCTTTTACCAGTTCACGGTATCCGGAATACCGCGGGCTTTCTCTGAACCGGTAAAGTTCAATTTTGTCCCCGTTTTCAAAAACTTTCAGGCGTCCCTTATCTCCGATAACATCAATTTCAAACACCAAATCCTCCCTTTTCCCGGTAGCAATAAATGAGAAATGAATATCTTCATCGCAGTTCATCCACCCGGAAAGCGAAGGGTCTGGGTCGGGGTTTATCATGGCAGTACTGAACGAAAGAGGCTTGATTTTTGTAATCATACGGGCTGTGTCGAAGAGGTGAGATCCGATATTAAAAATCTGCCCGGGATAGTATGCAGTAACGGCACGAATGTGCCCTATTTTTCCTTTATCCACAAGCTTTTTTGCGAGGATAAACGAGTTTTGCCATCTCCGGGTATAATTTACCGCCAGCACAATTTTTTTTTCACGGGCAAGATCGACCATTTCCTGAGATTCGTGAACCATCCCTGATAGTGGTTTTTCACAGAAGATCGCCTTTATGTCATGTCCGACGACCTCTTTATACATCGAATAGTGCAGATGGGTCGGCACGCAGATCGAGACAATATCGATGCGGTGTTTAGAAAAAAGATCTTTCACCGTGGGGTACACAGGAACGTCCGGATATTTTGAATGAAAAAGATCGATGGTATTCCTGTCGATCTCGACAGCCCCGGCAAGTACTGTTGATGGACATTTGTTGTAAGCGTCCACATGGGACCAAGTCCCTTTTCTTTTAGCATCGTAGGAGAACTTAAAACCGATATTACCCAATCCGATGACCGCTGCCTGATAGACCATATCGATCAAAATCGTGTGTGTGAAAACAATATAAACTCTCTTAAAACCAACATTGTTAGAACCGATAACGTAAAGATTCAACGGTAAATTGGCCAGCCAGACTCAAATAGATTAAGAGTACCCGTTCTGTACACTATAAATCCATCGAATCGGTAAAATGTTTATGAGTCATCTTCGCTCACCAAATAACCAAAGGAGCAATCCCTCCCTTATGAGGGGGTGCGTGTCCATCCCCAGAACAGATCCGTGAATAATGTTAAAGATCCACAATCGATACAATCGGGATCTTCTGTGGTGTACAAAATCCAGGTTCTACGTCAGAACTGTGTCTAGCGGGGACTCCCGCCATATTAAGATACCGGCAGCCGGTAATCCAGTCTCCACTCAGGTCAGTGAGGATCAAACCGATAAGACACAGGAGCGATTCGCCACTTGGAAATGCAGCAACAACTTTAGTACTGCGTTTAATTTCAGCATTCACCCACGTTCATCGTTCGAATCCGCTTCCAGTGAGCCTGCGGAAAATCGCGGTAGTCCCCGACATTGAACCTGTACAATTCAACAGTATCTGTGGCCTTATGAAATCCCCTATGTTCGAGTTGATCAGCAACATCGACATGGAATAAGCACGTTCATACCGGACATACTTCCGTTGTTGCCGCTTTTTCGTCTTGATCTCCACCAAGTCGTGGTTCAACAAGACCTGATAGATTCGGTTATTGGGATATGGATCCTGTATATTTCCTCGATTTTCTTCTCCAGATGGGTGGGACCAACATTGTTGGCCTAATACGTTTCAAGGATCAAGGCTTCCATTCGTTCATCGATTGGTTGTGGCGTTCTACAGGATTGCCGGAGTACCGGACACTCTCACGCCCTTTTGTACCGGTCGATGAGTTGATACACACGTTGACGGGCAATCTCTACTACGGGATTTTCCTTTCCCCCTTGCTGAATGATCTGCTGGATATCTTGATTCGTTAATTTGTTCACATCGCTATTTAGGGGGTGTTGTCAAATGATTTCGGGATACTACAGAAGAATAGCTGAGCATAGAATTTTATCTCTACAACCCATATACAACATCAGGCAAAGTAGGTGAAAAAATGAAAACTCCCATTTTTAAAAAAATAAATTATTTAATCGTGGTGGCAGGGCACAAATTTGGGTTAGAAATAAGACGGTATAAAAAACCTGAAACTCTTGGTATGGGGAAAAAATATCTTGCACTTTATTCCCAGTATTATTCTTTGCAATCCATCGAGAATAAAAGATTCTACAATATCGGTGCAGGAACATTTAGGCATCCCTACTGGACAAATATAGATTTACTAAGCGAATGGTATGCCGAAAGCCAAGACGGGATTGATACTCCCGGTAATTCTTTTATCAATTATAATCTATTTTCCTTGCAACCGCTTCCATTACAAGATGAAATTGCAGAAGTGGTTTATACAAGCCATACGATAGAGCATGTTAATGATGCAGCAGTTCAAAATATGTTCAACGAGGCTTACCGAATCTTAAAAAAAGGAGGGATTTTTAGAATAACGACTCCAGATACCGATCTTTATTACAAAGCGTTGTTAAGGCAAGACAAGGACTTCTGGTCGTGGCGTAATTTTTTAGATACTGACGAAATTTGCACAAGAGAGAATAGATATCCTTTTAATCAATATTCTTTGACTCAGGCATTCATTTTTAGTTTTGCGACTCATATATCACAAATCATCAAGGACGATTCAATTCCAAAGATGAGTGACGACGAATTTAAAGAGTTATTTACAAAAAAGAAATATGAAGATGCCCTGAATGAATGCACATCCAGATGTAAAGAAGATTTTCAAAACAAATATCCCGGATACCATATGAATTGGTGGAATACGGAAAAGGCATTTAGGATGTTGAAGAAAGCGGGATTCAAAAATATGTGGAAATCTGGCTACGGACAGAGTATATGCCCGGTATTGAGGAATACACATCTTTTCGATAAGCAAAACATCGAAGATTCGTTATATATTGAAGCACAAAAATAATATTACAAATATTACTCTGCGGAAAACCACCGAGATTAGAAATAGTAAGAATCCAGGGGTGTTACTGATAATCAATTTGTTAACGATGTCTTTCCTCTGAACCGGGAATTTTCTAGCTTTCAGATCACCTCTGAACTTTCTTTTCAGGGCCGAGAATGTGGTTTCAACCAGTTGTCGTCTGCGATATTTGGGATCATCTGCTTTGTGAATCATTTCCTTTCGATACATCTCCCCAACGGGGTTATTATTCCGAGACCGGATAGGGATGATCGAATCAGCAATCAGGTCTTCCTTGATGAGATGATGGATTTTATCAGAGTCGTATCCCCCATCCATAATATAACATCCAACCTTCAGACGTTGTGACATTGTGGAAGTAATTTCAGTGCATGTCGGGCATCGTGGACCCGGCTTTTAGAGGCAATGAATCCGGTAATCACTTGTTGTTCGGTATCAACAGAGATCGAGGTTTTCAGGAACTGTTTTCGGATCTTACTAGTTCGTTCGGAAAAATAATGGCCGCAATATCCGCTGGTAAAACCGGATGAATCGATCGCCGTAATAGGGATTGTATTGTCATTGGAGTAAAATAGTTTCAGAGTCCTCTTGAATGTGAGTCGGAGATAGAGAGATTTAATCCAACAGAGGAACTTATTGAGTGTGGTGAAATGGGGTACGACTGATATGTTTAAGATCTTTTGAACCCACGCCACATCTCCGATATCGTCGACAAACTCCCGGTAGTGCTGGTTCCGATAATCCTTGAAGAGAACAAGGACCAAAAGCTGGTGTTGCGTGTAAATCTTCTTTGAGAACTCGCAGGAATAGGGGTTAAGACGGGTTGACTTCACTACAGATGTCGCAGTCTAGATAAACCTGATATTCCGGCTCACTAATCTCAGTATTTCTCTAATTTTTAGCAGGGATTAAAGGAAAGCGTAAGATCTAAATAGGCAGCGGGCGCCATATATGGTCAATAAACGGCAAATTCCCCGCTGAATAAAGAAGGAGATCCGAGCAGAAGATTGTTCCGAATTTGCAGTGGACGCAATAAACCGGCACCTCATCATACCGACAATCGCCCGGTTTGTTCCCTCATGATCCCTTATGATGGCTTGAATGGCCATATGAAAAAATTCGGGTTCGTTCGGTTGTCTCATACCGTTAACAAGGATGGAAAAGAGCGGTTCTGGTCTACTCATTTCCTTACTATGGACTCTCAGGACAGAAGAAATCTCCAGGCAATCTGCCGGTCGATCGAAAATTATCATCGATCTCTCAAAGAAATATCTTGCATCGAGGATTGTAAGATCCGAAAAGAGGCCGGCCAGCGTAATCACATCAACTGCTCTGTCAGGGCTTTCATCCGTCTTGAGGTCGTTAACCGCATCAATAATATCTCCATCTACCCTGCCAAATGGGTGATTGTCACATCAGCCATCGCGGACTATCTGGCCCAGCCGAAATACACGCTTTAATTTTTTCCTGGGGGGTGTGCGTAAGTCCTAAAATATTATTCTTGAAAAAAGATCTGCCGGATGTGGTAGTGTACACGAAGTGGTGTGAAAAGTGAAGCTGCCCTGTATCCAACAGGGAATATTACCAGAAAACAAGGAAGTATATTCCTCCTTTCGTTATCTAGTTTGGATCAATTCCGTTCATTTTTGAAATTATCCGGGGTTTGTCGGAATACTCTTCAGTATATTTATTTGCAGGGGCACCAAGACAATAACAAGACGGAAATTCTTACTTGCCATAAATAAGGTCATTCTCTGCCAATTGGATCTTTAATTAGATCCCATTTGATAAATGGCTGAAATATACCCTCCCTTCCCTTCACACCCACGATACTTTCCGGGGTTCCGATATCCAAAATGGAAAACTGGATAGTTTCTGCACGATCATATACAATCAATGGATTGTATACCACAATTCCCACAAGAAGATAATATGACCCATGATTCAACCATTTTTCCGGCAGAGGGATAATGGCGTGATAGAATCCTTTCTTTCGGAAATTGAGTGATTGCAAATTTACGTCCAGATCCGTTGACTCGAACGCAGTAATTCCTTCCATCGTTCGAATGCTGAACCACACACCACACCCTATAATATTTTCATTAACTTCATAGTCGATACAGATTTTAACATTCACTTCGTCAAATCTGAATTGAGAACAGGGATTGCCTTGGCTATTTAATAAAACCACTCGCCGCAGGTTGATCGGTTTGCTGGCATTATGGGGCTGGGCATACTCGGAAATTTCCTTGAAATTTGAAGCGACATAGAAATTAATTACCTCATTCGACTCTCCCTTTTGAAGAACCCGGCCATGATCAAGCAGGATGCACTGGCGGCAGAGATTATGGATTGCACCGATATTGTGGCTTACAAACAGTACCGTTCGCCCTTCTTTTGCCACATCCCCCATTTTCCCCAGACATTTCTTCTGGAATCCGACATCTCCTACTGCAAGCACCTCATCTACCAGCAAAATCTCCGGCTCCAAATGTGCAGCCACTGCAAATGCCAGCCGCACATACATGCCGCTGGAATAACGCTTCACAGGAGTATCAAGAAATTTTTCGATCTCAGAAAACTTCACGATATCATCGAATTTTGCATCGATCTCCCGCCGTTTCATCCCCATGATAGAACCGGACAGATAGACATTTTCCCGACCTGTCAGCTCCGGGTGAAACCCGGTTCCCACTTCCAGCAGCGAACCCACGCGCCCATGCAGTTCAACGGTCCCTTCGGTGGGGGTCGTGATCCGGGAAAGAATTTTCAGGAGAGTACTCTTCCCGGCCCCATTCCTCCCAATAATTCCGACAACTTCGCCCTGCTCCACATCAAACGAAACATCCTTGAGCGCCCAGAACCCTTCTTCGGGGGAAACACGATGAAATCTCATGAACGGCTTCTTTAATGAATTAACAATCGCATCGCGGAGCGTATTATACGGTTCCTGCGGTCCGCCAAGTTTGTATTGCTTGCTTAAGTGGCTGACTCGGATAGCAAGGTTCTTTGAGGACATAATCGGGGGACAGTTCTGTTATTCTATAATGGTATGAACGGATGATGAATTAAAGTTTCATCTGCACGCAGGTTTGGGGATATGGAGGAATATATCCTCATCAATACCGCAAACCGGTCTCCCCGGGTTGTCAAGGTGCACTTTTTACGGACATCTTATCTTGCCCCGGGGGAAAACGGCCCTATAATACCCCCGTTTTCGGTACACCGGTACCAGTGAGCGAAAAATCCGTCCCAAGAAATTATCGGACAGGAAAATGCCCATAATTCTTACCCCAATTCAAAAAACAGTCAAATATAACCCCATGATCCGGGTTGCCTGACGGTCGTTACAGGGGGTGGTTTTTTCAGGCATAGTTCAGTCCGACGATCCTGGGAAATCGCACAGTTATGGCACCGGATGGTCGTTTTTTTCTTCCGGCGTAAAATACAGAAAAACAGGAGGTTCACGACGGGTACCGCATACCGTTTTACCGGAGGGTCCGGGCAGCAGGGTACATTTTTGTTCCTGAAAAATACCGACTATTTTAACCCTGATTTTTAAAATATCCGCAATGCTCCGCCAGATTGACCCGGTTTTCAATTCATAATAAAACCCGATATAATAATACTGCCGACAGGTATATGCCACACGACCCGGCATGCAACGGGCGGTCCAGGCAAAAGCCTGCTCCTTTGAGACATTCACTCAAGAAGAGCGGATGCTCTGTACAAAAACACCGTGCATACCGACCGTGGGCAGGAAGTGAAAAAATGAGCAAGAAAACGGTAACAGCACGGAACCGTAATGCAGCAGGAGCAAGAAACGCAAAACTTATCTGCATTTACCATCACGCACAGATCAACTGCCGAACCGCAAGGATTGGATCAAAACCGGCAGAAGTACAGAATTGCGAACAAACGCGCGCCCGGGGGAACCGGGAACTGGAAACACCACTCCCCGACACAACCGGAGGCGATCCCCCGTGACCGGGAAATTGCCACCTACGCAGGCAATTACCGAGGCGCAGAAATGGGCAGGGACGCAGGATCTCATGGTATTCGCACTTGAGCCTCTGGGCATGTTCCCGTTCCACTTCGTCATAAGCGAACAAGGCTGCATCAGCCTTGTCTGTGTCAGGCACCCGAAATACCCGGATTTCAATACCAGGTACATCGAGTATTCATGCAGAACCGTTATTACACAGCTCCAGGCCCTTCCAATCTGTTGCGAAGGGATCAACCGTGAGATCTGGGTAAGACGGACCGCACAGACATGGTACCGGTACCTTGTACTGCCGAAATCCCTCAAATTCCTAGAAAAATCAAACGATCACGAGAAAAATGATCGGCCGACTGGCGGGGCAGAGCCCCCACCCTCCCCTCATGATCATTCTTATTAAGCCATTTAGCCACCGAAAATGAAAAAAACAGCGGAGAAGACACAATTCTCTATACGTTTCAGGAAACCTGATATAGTAGAATCCAGAAAAACAATCCGCAGATTTCCGCACAAGAGAACTAAACAAGACTAAAAAAAATGCTAAAGAGGACTTCGCATTTTTTAATCACACAATATCCGCATAATACTGCTCCATCCTCCGGAAGTAGAACATACCGGAGACAAGGATCAACAACACCATTCCCACCGAGACTAGCACCATTGCATTGGGTGCCCCGGTGCCAAGGATCACCCATCGGAACCCTTCGATCACACCGGTCATCGGATTAATGCCATACCAGACACGAAGAGATTCCGGCACGAGGCTGGATGCATAAACCACCGGCGATGCAAACATTAAGATCTGAATCATGAAGGGGACCGTGTACTGGAAATCGCGGTACTTGACATTGAGCGCCGAGAGCCAGAGTCCGACTCCAAGCGATGTTGCCAGTGCGAGCAGGAGAAAGAGCGGCAGGAAGATAAGGTTTAGCGTCGGTGCATAGCCGTAGTAGACCATCATCGCAATCAGGATAATAAACGAGACCGCGAAATCCACAAGTGGCGAGATGATGCTCGAAAGCGGCATAATTAGACGCGGGAAGTACACCTTGGTCATAATGTTCGCGTTCGTCACCATGCTTGTCGTGGACCGGGTCAGACCCTCGGCAAAGAGCGTCCACGGGAGAAGCGCAGCCAGCACAAAAAGAGGATACGGCACGCCATCGGACGGGATCTTTGCGAGCCCTCCGAAAAAGACAGTGAAGATGACCATCGTTAAAAGCGGCTGTAGAACCGCCCACGCAATCCCGAGACCAGTCTGCTTGTACCGGAGCTTCACATCACGCAACGTGAACGATGTGATCAGTTCCCTGTAGGCACAAAGCTCCTTGAGATCCACCGGTACCCATTTCCGGGGCGGACGGATGACCAGCGTGGGCACATCAGGGGTTGGGGGGGGTATCTCGGTCATATGATGTGATCAGATTTTTTGTTCTGGCATTACTTATAGTGTGGTGATTAGATTATGATGAGAAATCCCTGAACCGTTGTTACAGCTGCAAACTATAATAATGCAAGCATGGACTTCACTTCCCAATACCTGCATCTCGTATAATGTTTCCCAATATACAGATTTCAGAATTTACAGATCATGAATCCATAAAATTACAAATCACTGCGCTCATATGCGTTTTTTTGTTTATCACAAATTTGGTTTATCAATCGTGCAATTGCCTGTTTTCTCCGCTCTTTTGTAAAACATCTGGCTCGGTCTCTCGCATGCCGCCCATCCATCATCATTGCTTTTTGTATTGCGTTTATCGTAGCTTCTTCATCATCATAAGGAACGACAATCCCTGTTCCATCAACAACCCATTCTAACGCTTCGCAATTAGAAATAACCGGTACACATCCATATGACATTGCTTCACATAGAGATACCCCGAATGATTCACAACCAGGATGCGATAATTGGCAGTACACCTTGGCATCTTTTAAAGTCTGAGCATATTCTTCTTTTGGAACATATATCATCACTTTCATTTCCGCGTCTATTTTACCAGATGCTCGGATTTTTTCAAATAACGGAATATTTTTTCGCATCATTGAAAATTTAGAGAGAACAGCGGTAGTAATTAGATTCTTCTTGGGGAGCGGTTCGTCATAGGGGGCAATATCTATACAACACGGGATTATAACCACATCGGCATGGGGCTCTACCTTTTTGGTTATACTTACAAATGGCTCTGTGGCAACTATATTTTTTGTCGCATTTCGGATTACCCATCGGGATAGCATCCCGCGAATCAGAAACCGTTGATTCCCATAATTAATTTCCGGAACGTTGTTTACTTCATAATCCCCAATACAAACAACAACAGGTTTTGAAAATATTTTGCCGATAAGTATTATTGGAACCGCATGTACATCTGCCATCCAGATCCAAAGTAGATCTGACTGACGTATACATATAATCTGCTTCAGGCAATCAACACCATATCTAATAATATCACGGATTGAAAGGGTATACTTCTGTATATCAAAGGAAGTTACTTTGAATTCTTCAGACAGTAGCTCTGCGTCCTGCCCTACAAAACCACCCTTGAAATTTCCTACAAAAAATATTTTCATTTTGTTCCATGCTGTATATGTTGATACAATAAAATATTCTTTTTCCAAAGGCAGATCCCATCCATCTCATACCTGGAATTGTTAATCTTCAGGGGATTAATCTGTATATCTAGGTATATAAAAAATAATATCGATGTTGTTATGACTGCAACTGGACTAAACTCAGTTACTTATTAAATCCTTAAGAGAGGTCTCTTTCTGGTACCTATTCACCAAGTTGTGTTTCTTATATTGATCTAGGGAAATTTGGGACAATCAATATGATCCTGGTAATACAATATCTTCGCAAAAAGAGGGTAGGTTTTGGGAGGGCGGGCCTCCAAAACCTTCATTACAATCTGTGGAAAAACAAAATTTAAACACACCAAAGATGTAGGAAATCACCAATAGCATAATAATTAGTCTGCAATCCAGTAACGATGAGGGAATTTTTTACGGAGTATTTCATCACCTTCACCAATTACTTCCAACCCTGCAGCTCGCATATCTGCGTCGACCATGATCTTGACCAAATCATCAAACTTGATTTTAGGTGTCCATCCAAGTTTCTTTTGTGCTTTTTCTTTGTTCGCTATAAGAACTTCAACTTCGGTCGGCCGAAAATGCACAGGATCAATCTTTACATAATTATCAATATTAAGATCAACGTAGGCAAATGCTTGATCAAGGAACTCTTTAACGGAATGTGTTTCTCCGGTGCCAATTACGAAATCATCAGCCGATTCCTGTTGCAGGATTTTCCACATCGCTTCAACATATTCCGGTGCATATCCCCAGTCACGTTTTGATTCCAGATTGCCAAGATACAGAAAGCGCTCTTTTTTTGAAAGCAACCGGGCAATACTATAGGTAATTTTCCGTGTGACAAAAGTCTCCCCTCTGCGGGGGGACTCGTGATTAAAGAGGATGCCGTTCGATGCAAAGAGGTGATACCCTTCCCGGTAATTTTTGACCATCCAGTATGCATAGAGTTTTGAACATGCATACGGGCTTCTCGGACAGAAACAGGTTTCTTCTCCCTGCGGGGGCAATGCCGAACCAAACATTTCGCTTGAAGATGCCTGATAAATTTTTATTTTTTTATTGGATCTCCGTATGACTTCCAGCAAGCGTGTTGTTCCCAGTCCCGTTACATTTGTAGTATATTCAGGCATATCGAAACTGACCCTGACATGACTCTGGGCGCCCAGATTATACACTTCATCCGGCCGTATATTATATATTATATTAGAAATGGCTTCAGAATCTGAAAGATCCCCATAATGAAGGAATAGTTTTGCATTTGAATCATGGGGGTCGATATAAAGATGCTCAAGTCTTTGACGGTTAAAAGAAGAGGAACGTCGTATTATTCCATGGACCTCATACCCGCGATCCAACAAAAAATCTGCAAGATATGACCCATCCTGTCCAGTGATTCCCGTTATTAGTGCTTTTTTATTTGACATGTTGTTATCTCCCCTTTCATGAATTCGGGGTTAAATAGTAGATATGGTAATTCAACATCACAAAATATAATGGTTGTTTAAGACCGATTTTGTGAAACATAACAGAGATTACTAGTAAGCCCCAGCCGTGATTTGAACACGGGACCTGCTGATTACAAGTCAGCCGCTCTGCCAGCTAAGCCACTGAGGCGCCATATACAATACGCATTTACGGATAAAAAAGATGGTGCTGGGACTCACCGACGGCATCCGATCATATCCAAACACATTATACCCGCGTGGACAAAAGTACCTTT
>JGI20225J14565_1000021_pt1 | contig 34438 bp, 37 predicted proteins | sample BioMet4_FD_14565 | JGI IMG/M metagenome (IMG submission 14565) | reverse complement strand
TATTCCGGGACACACCGTTTCATTGCTCGCCGTCCATCCGGAAATGGGTTGCACCAACACCGATACGATGCCGAAAAACGTTGGCAAAACCACCAACATGAAGAATAGCTTCAATCTTCTCTTTCTCCACAGGAGTACTCTTGAACTTGCGAACCGATGTCCGCGTCATCATATTTTCAATAACTGAATTTTCCATATACTTGTTCTTTCTGCTTTATTGTCACTACTTTGTGGGCATGCACCCATAAGAATCGTTGATGCAAAGATACTGCAACATGGCATTACATTAGAGTTAATTGCATGCCAAAACATGTTTAAAACCAACAGATGCTAAATGAAAGGCACGTCGCCAAGAGAATTTAGAAAGATGTCTTAGCCGTTTAACGAAAGCAATCAAAATTTCTTATATCTTTGGTTCCTGAACAAACATATCTTTGTCATTAAACAAAAAGAGAATCTATGGCACAGGAAATATTCGGAGACAGATATCAGGAGATGACATTCCGCCGTTGCGGACGCAGCGGTGTGAAGATGCCCGCCATCTCACTCGGATTGTGGCAGAACTTCGGCGATGTGGACAATACATCCGAAGCACGAGAGATTATTCTCAAGGCTTTCGACAGTGGCATCACTTACTTTGATTTGGCGAACAACTACGGACCGCCTCCAGGAAGCGCTGAAGTGAACTTCGGAAAGATTTTCCACCGCGATCTGGAAGCGCACCGCGATGAAATGCTCATCGCATCGAAAGCAGGTTATATCATGTGGGACGGACCTTACGGCAACTGGAGTTCGCGCAAATCGCTCGTGGCAAGCTGCGACCAGAGTCTGAAACGGATGAACCTCGATTATGTCGATATATTCTATTCGCACCGCTATGATCCGGAAACGCCGCTTGAAGAAACGATGGGCGCACTCGATTATATCGTTCGTTCGGGCAGAGCACTTTATGCATCGATTTCGAACTATCCGGCAGAAGTGGCCGCTAAAGCGATTGCTATTCTTCGCGAGCTCGGAACGCCTTGCATCGCTCATCAGATCCGCTATTCGATGTTGGTGCGCGACATGGGCGATTCGCTCTTTGCGCTCCACAAGAAGGAAGGCGTCGGTTGCGTATCGTTCTCACCACTGGCGCAAGGACTGCTGAGCAACAAATATCTCAACGGTATTCCACAAGGTTCGCGCGCATCGAGAGAAGGTTCGCTGAAACTCGACTTCATCCATCAGAACATCCATCGCGTGGCAAAACTGAACCAGATCGCTTTACGCCGCGGGCAAACGCTTGCCCAAATGGCAATTGCCTGGCAACTTTATGACGACCGCGTAACAACAGTCCTCAACGGCGTCAGCTCAATAAAGCAACTCGAAGACAATCTCGGCGCCTTGAAGAATACTTCATTCACAGAAGAGGAACTATCTGAAATAAAAGGTATTCTGGCCGATTGAAAAAAGTATATACTTTTGAGGTGTGAAAGTATATACTTTTGCACCCTGAAAGTATATACTTTTGGGTATGGAAAGTATAGATTTAACATATGCACATAGTAGTATATAAATATGTTTATAATTAGATGTTTACGAAGTTTATGTAGAATATACTTTTGAAACTCTCATTTTTTAACATTCTCGGAAAATAGGGGTGAGAGAGGTTAAAAGGCTGTTTCCATTAAAATATTACCCCATACCCCTATTTTGTATCAAAATAAGTTTGTTTGTTAAAATAGATTGATTACATTTGATGCTGTCGAAGTTGATATAATTAATGCTGTTGAATTAGGCTATATAGTGTTGCTTCCAACACTATCTTTGTTAAACATCTTCTTAGGAAGCAGGAAGAAAATAAAAAACATTTATTGTTATGAAACATTTTACAATTGTATTTGTAGTGGCTTTATTTGCCTTTGTTGGTAATGTTAGTGGTCAAACAAAACTAGAGTATTGGGGAACTCAGAATCAAGATTGTTTTCAAAAGGATAGATTTTTCATCTTATATCATTTTACTTATGATCATTATACAAAAGCAAATAAAGTGCATATTAAAAGATATAATAATTTTGAAGTAGAAGGAGAAGGAGATGGATATATCTATTATAGTGATGATAGTCTTACTGTAACTGTAAAAAACTCTCCAAATGATACTTCTTATAATGTAAAATCGTCATTTTATCCAAATGGTGAATTGAAATCTCGCTTTCGACCAATAAATAATATATACGAAACATATAAATATACAGAAGATGGTAGGATTCTTGATATTTATTCATTCAGTAATGAGAATTGTACAGATTCTGTACCGCGTGCACATTTTCATTACTATTATACAGATACAAAATTAGATTCTGTAGTTGATTATATATATAGTAAGATTTATAATAAATACATTCATAATTCTAAGAAAGAGTTAATATATACTTCTACAGGATACATAATTGTAAGTGGAGATTATCATATGGTTTCTGCTCTTACTAATCAATATAATATAATAGATCGTACAGAATATTTTTTTGATTCAAAAAATAGACTGATAAGATGTAAGGAGCAGACTTATACTTATAGAAACGATGGTTATGATATTTGGGTTAATCTTAAAATAAGTGAATCATATTATTTTAATGATAAAGGAGATCTAATAAGATATATAGATAACTCATTTGTAACAGATTATACCTATACTTACAACACTATAACATCTAATGATAAGGTAGTAGCCAATTCAGATAACATCATAACTAAAAAAGGTGCTTTTGTCATAGATTCTAATGTAGCTAATAAGCCATATTATATTTATGGTTTAGATGGAAGGCTGGTGAAAAATGGAATAGTAAACAGTGGTATGAATGAAATTCCTATAAATGAAGGTGTTTATATTATATCTTTCAATGGAACTAGTAAGAAGATGTTAGTTAGATAAAACAAAATAAGGTGTGTCAAAACTGGCACACCCTATTTTTTTATAGATTTACTTTTCCTTTTTCTTTTTCTCTTCCTCTTCTAAATAGTTTAAAATGACTTCTTCAATTATACATTCTAAACCTGCTGTATTTTTTATATATTTATAATCAGAATCAGAGTTTACTAAATAATCTGGATGGACAAATGGCGTTATCTTTTGATTAGCTTCATAATCACCACCAACTAAGTGTGATATAACTTTATGATTTTCTATTTCAAACAAATGCGCATTTTTCCAACTTTTATCATCACCAATGTAAACAAGTACTTTATACTTGTTTTCTTTACTATTGTAATATATGAACTCTATTTCCATAATACTTATTTATTATTAAACCAACATTTAAAGTTATCTGCATACTGTCTAGCCTCTGCACTTCCTGTAGGTTCACTATAAGAAGTATGCCAAACATTCTTATTCATAGATTTGATCATATCTACAATTTCATCAACTGTAGGCTTTTCTTCCATTTCTTTGTACCACAGTTTCAGACCTTTTGCAAATCTGCCATTATTATAAGTGTCTTTACTTATATTGCTTGCTTCCAGTGTAGCTAATAGCTTGTCACCTGTCTTCTGCGTTTCATCATCAAGCAATAATTTTTTTGGCAGTTTATTAATACCTATTTTTAGATCTTTCACTGCTGCTGGCTTTAGATCTGCTTTGCCTAAAGTGTATAAACAATATATCACATCAGCCTTTAGTTTCTTTTCATTGATTAAATTCTCTAAGTAATCAATGTGTGCATCACCTGTACTTACTTTGTTACCAAAGTCTTCATAAGTCCAAGGTTTGCTGTGGTTAATCAATGAAGTAAATAGAGGTAAACTCATACCATCTGGTACTTTGGCAATTTCAATCATATCAGAATTAATGGTGGTTTTTCCTTCAATTTGTAAAATAAGAAGTGCAATAAGTCTGTGTTGACCATCTACAATGGCTTCCAGATCATCCCTATTCTCTGAATCAGTTACAGGTTTAAGTTCAATTTTGTAGTTAGTAATAGAAATAGGTTCTTTGCTTCTAATAGCAACAACAGATACTCTATGTAACTTCTCATCGCCTAGATCACTACCTGTTACCACCTTAATCTTACCTAATGAAGGTTGATAACCATATTTGTTGATCATTGCATAACAAGAAGCCACATTGGCTTTTACAATTCCTCTGTTGTTTCCATAGAAACAGAAATTATTATTTTCTGTCATATAAAAATTACTGTGCCTTTACACAGGGTTATTAGTTAGTGTCGGTTAACCACTCCCGACACCGCAAAGATATGTTATATTTAAACAAATAACAAATAAAATTAAGGCATTTTGGGGTAAAATGTTAACAATAGAATAATACCCCACTAATTATCAATGGATTAACAAAAATGGTTAATATTTTCATTAATCAAAATTGGCTTGCATTTCTTATTCATTATAGATTTAATGGTGTTATACCCATCAGCAATTGGATCTTTCAATTTAGGATTTACATTTAATCCTGTAAAATATACTAAGTAAGATAACAGTTCTTTTTCTTTATTACTAATATTGGCGTTAGGTGCTCTTTTCAATTTTGAATATTTATCCAGACAAAGTTTAATTCCATCACAAAACATATATGTTGCAGCACTATTTGGTAAAACATTTCCTTTAGGTCTTGATCTTTCTATAAATAAGTTGTTAAATATAATATCACTTTCAATTGGAATATCTCCTAGCATTACTTTATACATATTGAATATCCTCTCACACATAAGACCTATCAACCCAATGGTAGTTCTATCTACTGTTGTATAATTCTTATTTCCAATCTTCAAATTTAATTGTGCAGGCTGATTATTATAGAGTTTCATAAAATAGTCAGGATTTTTGTGGCAATTATCATAGCCTATAGGTTTTGAATCATCAATAATCACAGATAAGAACTTTTCAATTTCTTTATCCAATGATTCTGCATAATCAAAGAACTTGTTTTTCCCTCTAAACACATTAATGCAAAAGTCATACTGAAATAAAATAAGAAACCAAAACTTTGTTTTATCCAATCCCATTATTTCTTCACATAGTTCTATATTCTTATATATTTCAGAATCTTCCCTATCAAAGTTTGTCAATTTCTCAATATCCTTTTTACAGGAAAAATTATATATTGCATCAGAAAAATTCAATAAACAACCATTTGCTGTATAAATCTTTTTATATTGTTCTACTACATAATTAGCGTATTCCAATTTCTCTGATTTATCTAATAATAATCTGTTCTTTGATTTTTTAATGAAAGATAGAATAAGTTCCACATCTGATTTCATATCCTTTGATTTTTTGTCAAAGATAAAAAAAGCCCATCTACCAACAAAGGCAGACAGGCTTTAATTATTTATCACCATAGAACTTTGCTCTATAATGATAATCTACTCCAAATAGTCCTCCAGCAAAAGTACTTATTTCACCAAAAGCTGTTAGTACACTTGCACTTATTATACCAACAGGTGGAACACAAAACCCTGCTATTAATAAACCTGTACCAACTATTACTAATGCAACTGCTGTAATTAATTGTATTCTTAAATGTTTCATTCTTTATTGTTAACTGTTACAATGCTGCTGATCTTACATAAAATGCTGCTACAGGGCTATCTACGTCTATATAAGTTCCATTCAGAAGGTAATCAAAAGCTACATTAGCTTTGATTGTAACTGAATCCGGTGAACTGGTTAATACATTATTCTTGTAATTATAATTCCAGCCTAAAACATATTGTGATGTAGAATTTGCTGTTAATGTAATTGCACTACTTACTTGTGTTCCAGAAGTAGTATATACTACTGGTACTGTTCTGCTGATACTTCCACTTCACCAGTTTGTGGATCTTCCTCTAATACTGGATAATGGAATTTGAAAACTACCAGAAGATCTATTTGTGAATGTACACAGATAGTACACATATCCATTTACATTTAATTCTCTGGCTGTATCAGTAGTTATATAATTGGAATAAGCGACATAATTGGCTGCACTGCTTTGAACGGCTGTATTTAATCCATTAATTCTTATATTAAACATAGCATCTTCTTTTACAGTAATTCCCAAAGTGGTTTTATTATTGCTGTTCTGCCACATACAGTACTGATAATCCTGCACAGTTCAAGATGTTTTTTGGCTAAAGGAATCACCACAAATAAAGAATCTTAATGTTTGTCTATTACCAATTCAAGAAGATGGAATAGCAGAAAGATCTAATTTGATATATCCTTTATTGGCTATGGTATTTGTAGCACAGGCAAAGATAGAATAACTGCCATCTGTCACCTGTAAGGCAACATAGTAATCACCCAGATACTTGCTGCCTAAATATATATCTGAATATTTTAAATTGGTTGTATCTGTTCCAGAATAGATATTGGGATAAAAGTATCAATAAGAATCTGTACCTCTATTTACCACTACATCTTCTGTTTTATTGGTACTTAATACAGGTACTGCATTATGATTGTAATTTCTAAAATCACCTAACCTGTATGGGCTTTGTGCAGTTCCAAATGGTTTAAGTCTTGTTCAAGTACTGGAATCTATTGTACTGAAATTTGAACCAAATGAAGGAATAACCAAACCACACTGTTCATCTGTTCCCTTATATCAATTGGCATTTGAAGCAGTTGAATCAGCAGCATAAACCACAGGTTTATATTTTGATCACATATTTACATTGTCACTGATACACAGTGTTCCCAAATCTAAAGATGGATCACCTAATATATTGTGTACAGCCATTATACTTATATCTGTACTTCCAAGTGTTGCCATATTTACTTACTTTTATAACAAACAATATCCTTAGTAGCAGATATATTACCTTTTACAGTCAAATTACCTTCTACCTTTATATCTCCCTCTTTGGAATAATCTAAATACTTATATACAGTTTTTTCTATTACTATATTGGCATTGAATATTTTAGCCAGTCATTGAATAAACTTTTTCATACTATTTGTTTTCTAATGCTTGTATTCTCTTTTCAAGTTCATCTATCTTAGATTGTTGTGTCTTAATGATACTGCATAGTTCTTTACAGCCTTCCACAGCCACTACTGCACCTATACCAGCATAATCCAAACCTAAATAACCATCAGATCCAGTATGAACAAATATAGGCAGTGTAGCCTGTACTTCCTGTGCTGACAGCCCTAAACATTCCTTTTTATCTGAATCACTTTTCATAGAATAATAGATAGGTGTAATATTGTCTATCTTATTTAATATGCTGTTTTCTGTTCCAGATATGTTTTTCAATCTTATATCAGAATTTTTGATATAAGAACCATCTGTATCTATTTGTGCTTCTAACGTTCCATTAGATGCTGAACTGCTTTTATAATAGAACTGTAAAGTACCATATCCAGCAATATCCCAACGCTGTGAATTAGATGTTTTGGTTAAACCAAGCACCCCACCAACAGAAGTACTTAAATTCATATTGTTTGGAAAAGCAGAAGAATTTACATAAAAATTATTGCTGTCATTTGCCAATATGGTTGATCCATCACAGCCATAAGATTTGACTGCATATAATTGCCCACTGCTGTTTACACTGATTGAAGAACCATCATATTTAACTGCTCCATAAGCAGTAGTAGAAGCGTGTGCAGTAGTATCTGTTGTACTTCCTGTACTATAGGCAACTACATCACCTGTACATTTCATACTGCTGTGCTGTACAGCAGAAGTAGTAGACAGGTTCTGATTGATATTATCCAGATAGCTTTTATTACTGTGTGTATGGTTATTTGTATAAGCAGTATTTCAGTTACTTATATTGGTAGATGAAATGCCATCTAAAACAGTCTTGTTGCTGTGTGTATGATTATTGGTGTATGCAGTATTTCAGTTTGATACTAAAGTGCTGCTAATGCCATCCAGTACAGTTTTATTACTGTGTGTATGCAGATATGTACTTATATCTGTAATATCAGAAGTTGTGTGTGTATGTGCAGCAGGTGTAAATGTAGAAGGTTTATCAGTTATATCTGACCAACTGCTAGCACCACCTGCTTCTGCATTTAATGTACCATCTTCTGCTATTGTTAGATTATTTCCTACCTTTATACAGCCTAAAGCAGCAGTAGAAGCTATTGGAAGTGTTAATGTTGCTGCTGTAGTCTGATAGGCTACTATATCACCTGTTGCCCCCAAATTGCCATCTACCGTTTGATCTGTTTTGCCTTTTAACTTTACTGTATTGCTCAAATCTACAGTAGTTCCATTTGTATATACATTACTGCTGCTGCCAGTATCATATTTAGTGTATTTGCTTCTGGGTGTGGCTGGTATTCTGTTACTTGTTATATCCATATTATTTGATTTCTATTAGATTACATTCTATACTGTTATCTTCCAGATTTATACTTCCACCAGTAAAAATGAACTGTTTGCCAGACAAATAATTATCAGTAACAATGGAATATGGTTGTATTTCTGGCTTAATAACCTGCACAAGTTTAATTTTAGGCTGCTGATACTGGTTAATGATTCTTTTGATCAACAGTTTTTCAGGCTTTTCTGTAGTACTGTAAATATTATTTGTCAGTGTATCCAATATGGCATTGCTTTGTATTGCCTTGCTGTATGATAACTCACTGTCATTCTTAGATGTTATTTTGAATTTAATATCATCCAAAGCATTTATATAACTCTCATTAACCACATTCTCATATTTGGTATCCTGTTTCTTATCATCATTGATACTGGTGTTGATACGCTGGCTTTGCAGTTTAATATCTTTGATGTAGATGTACTTAATAGCAACAATGGAAGATAAAGTATCATAATCAACAGCAGGAACTATAGGATTATATAATATCAGTTCAACATCTCCAGTTAGGGTTTGATCTATGTTGATAATTGTTCCCGTAAGATCACTTACACCCAGACTAAAATCATTAGTATCCAATACATTAAAAAAGGTATTATAGTAAGTGTCTTTGGATACATCTGTATAGATATTGAATGTATTGCTGCTATCTGTTGTTCACGTTGTGCCATTATAGTATTTAGTTCCAATTCTTAATTTTGCAGTTACATATACTGCTCTATTATTCAAATCTGAAATACTTATTTTAGGCAGTGAATCATAAACAAAGCCATTATTGCTGTTTGTCAGTTGCATTTTAAAATCAATAGCCATTTTATAGCCACTGTCTATGGTAATGCTTGCTGACTTGTTTTTAGCTGTAATTACAGGATAATTGCCACCCAAATCATAAATGAAAGTTTTTCCTGTTCCTGTATAGGTATCATCAAACTGCTTTAACTCAAATACACTTTCATAAGTCAGACTGTTTGGCTTGTTTGTAGTATCATAACTGGTACGTTTTACAAAGAAAGATCCTGCTGTCTGATAACCAGAAGTATCAAAACTGGTTGTTGTACTGTTAAAGGTTGTACTGTTGCTCTGGGCATAATAATGATTATCAAAAGCATCAGAAGTAGCATAATTCTTTACATAGATTTTGGTATCATCTGTATAACTTTTGGTTTTCATTGGCGTTTGTCAGAAAAAGTCATCATCTGGATATATCTTATCAGAATCTATTTCATAATCACTATCAATTATAACAGCCTTATTATATCCACCAAGTATGGACAGTTTATTATCACACCCTTTAGATGTAATATTATTGATTACAATTGAAGAAGATAGTGTAGCAGATGTATTTGTAAGTATGTTTGTATAGGCAGTTCCGCCAGCTTTTATGTAATCAATATCTATAAAATAAACATTTCCATTTCATTCTGTTACAGTCCAGTTTAAGAACCTGCATATTTCTTCCAAACATTCAACCAAATTCATAGCTTTGTTTTCTTCATCAAAGAAATTGGAAGTACTCACAGATATTCCATCTAAAGATGAAGTATAGCTGTTTGGAATATATACAGCCTTGTAATCTCCATTGCTTTCAGTGATACATTTCTTTATCAGATCCATAAAAGATATAGTAACGTTTGTACTGCTAAAATCAACATATTTAAGTGTAGACAGTGCAGATATACATTCTATTTCAAGTTCAAACAGACTGTTATCATAATCCTGTGAATATACTTCTGGTGTAATAAAGCCAGTCCATATAACAGTGCTGTCTTTTATTAAATTCACTTTGAACTTCTGATATTGTGTACTAAACAGATTCTGTAAGTAGTCACTTCCAACTACTTTAAGTGTAGCACCACTAAATCTGGTTGGTGTATATAAAAAATTCTCATCATCAACATCTATGGTAAATGCTGGTGTACCACCTGTAAGAACTGTAGAAGCTGCTGTACCATCTTTTTCCAGAATCTGTATTGTAAGTGCTTCACCATCTATATTGACAAATGGTACTGTATATATTAAATTATACATTTCTATTTATATTTATTGGTTTTACTGGAATAGTTATTCAAAACACCAATTAATTCTTTACCTGCTATCTTAAATTCAACTTTTCCATTTGAAAATGAATTGCCTGTATTTCCATCCAACAGGTTAAACAGATTTCTTTGCTGTCTGCTGTTTAAAATCATTTCTCCACTGTTTACCTTTGCTATCATATTGTCACCAACAAATGAATTTCCAGTCAATATACCACCAGTAGAAAAAGATGGTGCTGACATCATTGCAGCAAATACAGCAGCTATGGCGGCTATTGCTGTCACCCATCCAACAACAGGAATTTTGGCAGCAGAAGATCCAGCTTCAGCAGCAGCTACTTTTACTTCTGCTGTTGCCTGTGCTTTTTTGGCAGCAGTCAAAGCCAGTATCTGTGGAATAGCTGTAGCTACAGCACTGGATAGATTAGCACCCCAACTTAATCAAGCTGCTGCACCATTGCCAACATTATTGGTAATGGAACTCATTATAGATCCAATGGCAGTTAAGGAATCAGCATATTTATAATTACTGTCTATTGTTGATGTATCAATTGGCTTAATTATATCATTTAATGCTTCATTTGGATTTTTACCTTTAATGGCTGGCATTGTTATAATAGAACCATCTGCTATTTTCTTTAAATCACTTGCTTTGCCATAAGTAACTTCTACTTTCAGAAGTATCTTTTTAGTTTCCAGTTCCTTTATCATTTTATCTGCTGCTACTCTTGCTTCATAAGTGGCTGCATTATTAAATTTTGTTTTTCATTCAGTCAGTTGTTGATCAAGTTCAGCTAAAGATCCTGCTGTTGCTTTTTCATCAACTTTTGGTTTTACAGTAACTTTAGTTGTTTTAGGCTGGTCTGTTTTGTTTACAGTTCTGGATACTTTGTTAATACGCTGTTGTGTCTGATAGATCTGCTGTTCTCCATTGTTTATTTCTATCAGTGTATTTACCATAGCTTTTCTTTGCTTGTCATTCTGTTCCAACAAATAACCCTGCTTTATGGCGTATTCATTCTGTTTTTTGTAATTATTCAAAACACTTTCTCTTTCTCTGATACTTCTGGTATCATACTGATTATTCATTGACTGGCTAAGCAAAGTATAATTCTTATATGCTTTCTTATATTCTTCTGCCTGTTTTCCACCATTGAAATTGGTATTTGCAACAAAGTTTTCAATATCATTTCTACTGTATTTTAAACCAGTCTTATCATTTAAGCCAGTAAGCATTACATTCATTTTTGATTTGTCTGTAGATCCAACAGACCTGACCAGATCATCCTGTGCTTTCTGTAGGTTTTTTATAGCTTCTTTTCTTTCCTTTGCTGACTTTGTGGTATCTCTGGCTATTTCTTCCCATTTAGCCATTTCTGCTGAATCTCTTGCATTAATATAAGTCAGTGATAATATCTTATCATTCAAATCATCTATCATATTGGACAGGTTAAAAGCATCCTTGTAAGCTGACAGCAGTCCATTTCTGAAACTGCTTCAATCACCTGTACCCAAAGCATAGAAGAAATTATCTACAGAATCTTTTGCTGCATTTATAGAGTTTTCCAGCAGGTCAGATGTGGTTTGATTGGATTGCATTGTCTTGTTAAATGCTTCACCAACTGTAATAGCTGCTCCAATTCCACCAGCAAACTTACTGAAATAGCCTACAGCCTTGCCAGAAAAATCCTGTATTTTCCCCTCAAAGTCCTTTATCTGTTTACTGGATTTACCCAGATTGTTATCAAAATTTCCTGTTTCTAACAGTAGTCTAGTTATTAGGTCTGCCATTCTGTAATAAATTTATAGTTTGTAATGATTTATTCTTTAGTCTTTCAATATCATTATCTGTCATTACTGTTTCTTTAGATTCTTCTGCCTTATCCCAGTTAAATGAAAGAATATCTGTAGGCTTTAGATGTTTGGTACTGTTTACCTGTGCAATTATATAGCTTATCATTCTTGTTTGTTCCCAACTGGTTTTGTTCTTATTATAAAGCCCTTTCAAACAGGCATCAATTTCATACCACTGCATTTCATCTAAAAAGTAGTCTGGTGATATACCACATTCCACTACTATCATACTATACAGTTCTGCAATTGATATTAGTTTTTTTTTGAATCCTCTTCCATCTTAAACTGTGAGTTTTTTGCAGTTTCCTTTTCCATATATTCTTGAAACTTTTGCACTATGCTTAGATCTTCATCACAGGCATCAATAAACTCATCAAAGGTCAAATTTGTATCTTTATTGTTGGCTATGATCATTGCATAGTAAAAGATATAAAAGTCCATCATCTTTTCAAGTTTAAAGATCTTTCCTGTGATTTGTTCAAATATGAATATTGCTCTCACAGTATTCTTTACTTTATATGGTTTGTCTTGTATTGTTATTTCCATAATTGATATATAAAAAAAGCCCTTACACCTCTATAAAAGAGATATAAAGGCTTTTGGATTAGGCTTTTGTTAATGCTCCCACACCTTCAAATGAAGCTGTGAATGTTGCGTTATCTCCATTTGGTGCATTTAATTCCAAAGAAGTGATTACTACTTTCCCTTTATATTGTCCAGTTGTTAGTGGTGCTCAACCTGCTGCTGGTACTTCATCTGCCTTTGTAGCATATCCAGATTCTAAACTGAATACTACATTAATCTCTTTTCTGGCTGTCATAAGATCAAAAAGGTCTGAATACTTCTGACCTGCTCCATCCAAAGAATAAAGATTGTCTGTACTCATATTCCAGCTTAGTTTCCTTACTGCTTTTGCTACCCATTTACCACCTGTATCTTTAGAACTGGTTTCTGTGGTTTCAGCAGAAATAGAAAGTTTGTGACTTGTTGCAAATGCTATAGATTTATAAGCAGGTGTACTTCCTGTAGTATCAGTATCTATAAACATCATCAAATCACTACCATTAATAGATGTTCCCATATTATTATGCTATTTTTAAATTAAAACTTAATGTCTGTACATAGGCATCATCTATAAAATCTTCATCAGCAGAATCTAATTTTATGCTTTGTATGCCCTGTATTCTTTTATCTTCTAATGTATTTCGTACTAATCCAGCTACATTTATGCTTTCTGTATAGCTGTTAGATACACAAACTATATCTACTATTACTTCATCATTTAAATGAAAGTCCTTAGTGTATGTTGGAATAATACTGCTTCTCTTATAAACTATAAATGGATATGTTGTATCTTTTTCCACAATTATAGGATAGATTTTGTTGCTTACTAAAGCTGTCAAATCAGCATTACCATTTAATAGTGAATATATTTCTTTACCTACCTTTATACTTTCCATTTACTTTTTCTATTGACTTTGCAATTATGTCATTCATACTGTTGGTTATTTCAGTTTCCTTTGCTTCTCTGGCTCTTTTAAAGAAATAATAGGCACTAATTTTACCTGTTGAAGGTCTGCCTTTGGTTTTCTTTTTAAATCTTTCTACTGTTCCCAGTTCAAAGAATTTTAATCTAAAATCACCCATTATATGAACTTTACCCTCTGTAACTTCTCTATTAATAGAAGATCTGATACCAGAAATGAAGGTCTTGCCATTTCATCTGTTTCTGGCATTTGGCTTTTTTACTACCTGTCTGAAATTGCTTTTAACCTCTTTGACCAGTATGGCAGTAGCCTGTTTAAGTGCCTGTCTGTGTACCTGTTTCTGCCTCTTACTGTTCAATTCTGCAAACAGTTGAAGTATCTGTGTCGATTCTACTTTGGCACTATCCATTTATCAATTCTCCTATTATATCAATAGATTGTTTTTTCTTATCTTCTTCTATGGATAATATTCTGTATTCTTTCTTCTTCCATAAAATACGCATAAACTCATCTATCTTATGATAACTCCTAACAGTAAATGTTACTGTATAGGTGTTTATAATTTCCTGATTTTCTGTGATTCTATTACCAGAATTGTAAACTACATTACCTCTAGTAATTATATAGTTGCTTCAAACTGTTTCTTCCTGCCCATAGGCATTTTTAGAAACTGTTGCTTTTCTAATGGTAATAGGTTCTGTTAATAGTCCAGCTCTCATTATTACAGATAATTTTTATATAATGATATAAGATAGTCAAAAGTATAAGGCACTTTATTTACAGAAGTATAGGCTACAGGCTCTCTGTTAGTGTATAAGTTACCAACTAATAAAAGTATAGCAGCTTTAACAGCAGATGGTAAAACACCACCTACTGTTATGCTGTCCAGTGTAGTATTTAGATTTACTGCCACTGCATCTTCTGCTACATCAATTAAAGCCAGTATGTATTCATCATCTTCTGTAAATGAAGAATCAACCAACAGATGTTTCTTAGCTTCACAAAGCGTTACATACATAGCTTAAATGAATATTACTATTTCAATATTTTCTTTACAAATGATGCTGTTCTACGTGGTTTAGCATCAAAATAAGCATTGATAACCAATCTTACTTTACCACTAGCTGCCTGTGTATAAGGATCGACTGTAAGGTCTATGCCTCCCCATTGACCAATTACATAATCAGCCCAGTTACCCATAATTACACCTTTACTTGCTACAGCAGATGTAGAAAGAACTGGATAACCATTAACTTCACCATCTTCCATAAGGAATATTCCACTTGTTGCAGATTTTTCAGTTGTTTTCAATACTGCTTTTGCAGCAGGTGAAACAATGTATTTAATGTTTCCACTTACATTGGCTGTTTCCAAAGTACTTTCCATACCTACAATATCAGCAAATGTAATAGAAGCTGCATCAGCAGTTACACCATTGAATAAACCAGCAGGTTTAGTAGTAGATCCTGCTTCACTACCTAAAATAGTAGCTTCCAATTTATTTGAAATAGCAGCAACTATATCACGTTTCAACATTTCTTCTGCACTATTTGAATCCTGTATAAGGAATTGTTTTGATACATCAATGTATGCAGTCAATCTCTTAGGATCTAATGTTACTTCACTGAATGTACCTGCACCATTAGCAGCAGCATCAATTTCACCAGTTCAACCAACATTACTGCCAGAATATACTGGAATAGATACATTACCAATTAATCCAGTCATATAAGATGCACCAGCTTGTACCAATACTAAATTGGCTCTTAATGGTTCTAATATGCCTAATTTATCCTCTGCTACATTCTCTTGACCAGCAGTAGCAACAGTTGCCTGTATGTCTGCTCTTTGTTCCATTGGCAATACAATTTGCCCACTATAAGATTGTCCAGCTTTGCGCATTTCTGAAATACCAGAAGCAACTACTTCCTGTGCTTTTTCATCTAATTGTCTGTTGTTAGCTACATCATTGATAGCTTTTAGCAATGAAAATTTTTCCATAGATTTACTATTTGTTTTTTGTTTAAAATTTCTTTTCGATTCTTCTTCGATTTTTTTCATATCTTCATCTATATCTGCCATCTCTTTCTTGATGGAATTGATTTCATTGTTTTCTTTGTCATTTAGTTTTCTCAATTCCTTTTCAGCACCAGCTATTATAGCTTCTGCTTTTCTTTTTAACTGTTCCTTTTTGTCAGTAAGTTCCAAACTGTTCATTTTACTGTATTTCTGTTCTAAGATTTTTATAATACTCTTTCAATTCTTCTTCATTAAGTTCCTGCATCTTTCTGCAAGCTACAGATGTGTCTGGATAGGCAGCCCTGTAAACAGGTGATACATCAAATAATTCTTTGAACTTCGTGATATGTCTTTGATAAGTATTATCTGATCTCTTTTCCCATCTGTCACTATCTACTGTAAATGCAAAAGAAGATGTTTTAATATCACCTCTTTTTAAGCCTTCCAGTAATTCATCTCCCAATGCTGTATTAGGTGCTTCAAAACTGTATTTCAGTCCATTTCCATCAACAGTTAAAGATAAAGTGCCATTTCCATATTCACTTCTGGCTAGTACCCCTCTATCTTCATTGTGATTTAATAGACAAAGAATATCAGATTTTTCTACTATTCCTTCTACTGCTTCTGGTTCAATGATTTCAGTAAAACCACCTAAATCCCTAGATTCTTTGTTAAATACTAATGCGTATCCTTCTACCTGTCTGGATTCTGGTGTTGTTTTTCTGATTTCACAATTACGTGTTTCTTTCATATATTATTTATTAGCTTAATGTATATCCCTTAGCAGTTATTTGTGCTATTTCATCTGTTGTAAGTAGTGCTTTAGTAGTACTGGATAATGTAATAGTTGCAGTAGCTAATGAATTAGCTGCTCTGTCATAACTATATGTAATTAGGGAATCTATTAAAGATTGTCTGTTATCAGTTGAACCTGTACCCCAATTAGATGCTCTACTAAAATCATAAGTAGTTAAACTGGATTTTCCTAAGTTCTTTATTAATAAATATACTAATGATGTGCAACTATAAAAAGCTCAGTCCATATTAGTTACGCTTGACATATCTAATGTTTCTAATGTTGTTAAATTAGAGCACATTAACCAAGAACGAGATATATCATTAACAGAGGCTGTATTAGTAAGTGATATAGTAGACAAAGATGTACAATAATTAAAAGTTGAGCTTAATGATTGAACTTTTGGTATATTTAGATTTGGAACACTAACTAAACTAGTACAATTATTAAACATACTTCCTATATTAATTACATTTGACATATCTAATGAAGGAATACTAACTAAACTAATACAATTATAAAACATAGCTCCCATATCATCTACCTTTGAAGTATTAAATAATGGAATAGAATGTAATGCTTCACAATTATCAAACATATGACTCATAATTGTAACATTAGATGTGTCTAACAATGGAAGTCACATTAATGACACACACCCATAAAAGGTTGAACTCATATTAGTAACATTACTTGTATCTACTAAAGGAAAAAGTACTAGAGAGTGTTTTTCATAATATTTTTTATACGTACTAGTAATACTTGAATCTCAATTATCTTTAATTGTTTTAGCATAAGCTACTGCATCTTTAATAACTTGTGGAGATTCTGTGTATCCTATATTTGTTCAATCTGGATCATTAGTACCACTACCACTAGGTAATGCTGTAATAGAATTAGCATAAGTTGAAAAAACATCTGTTGCTGTTCCACCTTTTGCTATAATAGCTGCCTTAATAGCTGCTTTGGTATTACTTAATGCTGCTAATTTATTCTCTATTGTTCCCATTATACTGCCTCCCCATTTATTAAATCTAAAACAGCAGATATATTACCAACTTGTGTATTTAATGTTGCTATATTAGATGTGTTGGTGTCAATTTGTGTTTTGTAAGTGTTAGTAAAATCATTAGTAGACAATCCTTTTCCACTTACTACATCTACTTTAGATACTAAAGCTGTTCTAATATCACTATGTGCTGTAGTACTAATATTATGTGCAGCTACCTGATTATCTGTATAAGTTTCAGCGGTAGTTAAATTATTAGCAATTGTAGTTCTAATACTAGAATCATCATAATTAGATAACCCAGCTAACTTAGTTTTCTCAGTAGTAGTATAATCATTTGTAGATAACCCTTTACCAGTAACTTTTTCTACCTTTAAGTCTAGAGCAGTAGAATCTGCCTTTGTAGATAATCCTGTAGCAAGTTCTGTTTCTGTCACATATTCAGCAGGAATAGAAGTTAAATAACTTCCTTTAGGCTGATATTTAGTATCATTCTGTGTAGTTGTACTATAAGAAGAAAGATCAGTCTTTAAAGCATAATTATTTAAGGTTGAAGCATCTGCTTTTGTAGCCAGACCTGTTGTTAATTCAGTTTTTGTGGCTAGTCCAGAAACATCTGGAATAACTGTAGTATCTGGTAATGCCCCAACTTCACTGGCTGTATAGGTTGGCTTTGTTGTTTGTTTAGCCCAAGAAGGAACAGTAGGATCTGTTTCTGCTGTTATATACCCTTTGCTGTCTATCTGCTGTTTTGTATAATAATCAGTAAGATTTACACTTCCAGCCTCTTTGATTTTAGTGTCTGTTTCTGTTTTTGTATATACATTATCTGCATCAGCTTTAGTGTTTACTTCTGTCTTTGTAGCCAGATTTGATATATCTGGAATCAATGCTTTTGTTTCAGTAAACTGTGTCTGTAGGTCAGTCTGTGTTGTAATATCACCTGTAATACTGCCTCAAACTGCTTCTGCCGTACCTTCTACTATAGCTACATTTGCTCTTTCCAATTCTAACTTGCCATAATTTTTACTTGATAATTCCAAATCAAGTTTATTTTCTATCTGTATTTCCATAATTAGATAAGTGTTATTGTTTCTGTTGCAGCATCAGATGTATATAAATCATTTTTGATCTGCCCATATATTACCTTATTACCCTTTAATGAAGATAACTTAAAATCAACATAGTTACATTCTCACTTATTCCAGTTGCAATTAGCAAAGTCTTTATCTTCACTAAGTCTGTAATATGTTGGAACTCCTTTAGTACCAAGAAAAACATTAATGATTTCTGTATTGGTATTTTCAGCATTTAAATTAAGGAATAAATATAATGGACAGTTTTTAGATCCTTGATAAGAACTTACTTTTAAAGTTCCTGTACTCAAATCCAATTTATATTTACTCATAGATTAACAGGTTTCAGTTTTAAGATAAAATGGTGTTTCTCCTGTTACGTATTCATCATAATAGCCATCACTGAATGAACTATTTGCTATTTTGATATGATAGATATAATGAATCAAACCATCTGCCAGTTTATCAAGATCACTGGAATTGATAACAGCTTCATCTGTATCTGTACTGCTAACTATTCCACTATAGGTTTCACCTTCTTTGGAACATTCAACAAAAGTAGCTTTATCTGTTGTATAGAATTTAATGTCAAATCCATATATATCAGCTACTCTATATATATTCCCATTTTTATCTTTTAATGTAAGATCAATTATTAAATCAGATCCTCTATATACTTTCTGTGTTGCCATCTTTTTCATTGGTTAGGTTGGTATCTGTCTTATCTTTTACTGCATTATCCAAAGTCTGTATATTGACCTGTACAAATGCCTTATCACCATTTTCTATAGCTTCCATATCTAATGCTTTTCTGATTTCATTTGGTGTTATTACACCTATTTGAAATAAGGTATTATAATAACTGGCTAAACTGGCTTTATCTGCTCTAAGCAATACAGATGTATCAAATCTAACATCTATGGTATTTCTTTCAGATGGTTTATAGAGTTTTCTTTCAAATTCAAGTTCTATTTTTTCCAATAAAGGTGATAATGTATCAGTCAAAAAAGCCAATTGTGTAGCCTCTACTGTACTGTAGCTGCTTTTGGATAAATCAAATGCCTTGACTGGTGAAACTCCAAAGAATCTGCAAATGTCTATAACATTAAATTCTCTGGTTTCCAATAACTGTGCATCACTGGGATTTACTGTTATTGGTTGAAAGTCCATATTCCCTTCAATTACAGCTACACCATTTGGTGTTCCTGTTACAGGGCTGAATGTAGATTGTCAACCTTCCTTAATATCCTTTTTCTGTTTGTCTGTCAAACTGGATTGTACTTTTATTATTCCAGCCAAATTAGCACCACCTTTAAAGAATCCTGCTGCGTGTGCTTCACTGTCTGTTGCCAGACCTAGTGTATTTCTTGCGTGTTGTAATGTACTTATACCTGTAATTCCATCATAGCTGAAATTTAATATGTGAATCATATTCACTGGTTCTATCAGCTTGTTAATACCAACTACATTGTACATTATACTGCTATCTAGTTTAGATACTGTGACCAGTTCAGATGGTATAAAAACCAAATTAACTGCATCACCTTTTTCATCTCTTTCAATGTAAGCATAACCATTGCCATTTAATAATACACTGGTCATTAAAGTTTTAATAAAGGTGAACCTGCTCATATTCTTGTTTGGCTCTCTATTTAAAAGCCAATAAGTAGGGTGTTCCTTAAATTTTCTTTTATATCCAGACTTATCTATTATATATGGTTCTAATGGTAATTGTGCTATTGAATCACCAATAACATCAACACACCTATAAACTGTTGAAAGTAACATAGCTTTATCAGTTTTATAGCTGGAATTGCAGTTATATACCAGACTGTTTAAGCCATAAGGTAAATAATCTCTTTGTTCCTGTGTTACTGGCTTTTTCTTTTTAAATAAATTGAATAATCACATATTGAAGATTTTAAATTGTAAATATTGAATTGGAATAATGTGGTTTGGTCAAATATCCCCCTAATGCCTGAATCATTGCTATAACTCCATCAATTTTTTTCTTATCGTGCTGTTTTACAGGCTTTACATTATCACAGTAATCACTTTTTAGTACTACATTTCTAAAGCAGTTTCTGGTAATATCATTATTATCAATTACTGCTTTTCCAGATAATATAAGCCTTTCCAGTTCCTTTGTTGGTCTGTTGAAATTGCCCAGTGTTTGTGGATATTCTTCTAAAGGCAGACCACTTTCAGTTGCTGTAATTGCCCATTGTGTGGCATTGAACTTATCATAGCTGACAGATACAATGTTTACCACTTCTTTGTATTTAAGTAAATCACTGGTTATATAATCATAGTCAGTTACATTTCCTGCTGTTACTGTAAGAAGTCCTAAGTGTTTTCAAAGTTTATATGTTTCTTTGTCAACTTTTTCTTCTAAAGCAGATTCTGGTAAATAGTAATGAGTTTTGAAATAATACAAATCATCATTTACTATCAGATAAGAAACTGCTGTAAGATCACTGGTTGCTGCCAGATCGACACCAACAAAGCAATTTAAACCCTTTAAGGAAGAAAGATCAACAACATTACTGCTTTTAATTATATAATCATCTGGTATCCATACTGTAGAAGAATCACACCACATATTTAAGGTTTTAGTTTTTACGCCAACTTCATCAGAAGGATTGTTCTTTGCCTGCTGTACCTGTTCTTTTATATATTTCTTGCTTACTGTTATACCTAGATTTGGTGCACATTTATATCAGTTAGATTCTTCCTGCCAATCATCACCTTCATCTAAACAGTAAATTGCAATGAAGATGCTGTCATCTTCCTTTAAGCCATTCAAAATATCAATGGCTACAGTTCTAAGTTGATAACAAGGTAATGATTTATCAAAGCCAGCAGTGGTAATAGTACAAAGATGTGGGTTTTCTCTCATTCCCATACTTGATTTAATAACATCTCTTACTTTGCTGTTTGATGCTGAATGATATTCATCAAGTAACCCAAAACTGGCATTAAAACCATCCAGTTTGCTATCATCAGCAGCCAATACTTTCAGTCTGCTGCTTGTAAGACTGAATAAAATATCTGCTCTATAGGCTGTAAGATATTTGCCTTTTGGATCTAAGCCTTTACTGAATTTACTGCACATATCAAATGCAATTTTAGCCTGTTCTTTTGAATTTGCAGCTAATAAAACTTCTGCACCATCTTCACCATCTGCTATAAGATAATACAAACATAATGCAGCAGCCAAAGCTGTTTTTCCCTGTTTCCTGCTGATTTCAATGTAACTGCTGGTATATCTTCTCAAACCTGTTTCTTTTCAGTATCAACCAATAATATTAGCCACTATAAACTGTTGCCAGTCCTCTAATATGAATGATTTGCCAGAATATTTGCCTGTATAGTGTTTCAAAGTAGATATAAACTGAATAGCCAAATCCACTTTATCTTCTTTAAAGATCAGATCTTCTCTTTTAAGATCATTCTGGAATCTTTCACAAGCAAGTTTTATGTAATTTCCTGCAATTATATTACCATTTAAAACCTTCTCTACATAACTAAAGTAAGGTTTCATACTATCTAATTTCTTTTACGTCTTTTACGAATTGTTCTAATGGTGATACTTCATCTTCTTTCTTATCCAGTTTTGGCAGTTTTGTTCTGGATTTTGCTGTTAATCCAAATTCTTGCATAAGTTTTACTGCCTGTATCTGCGAATCTTTCATAATATTCACTGCTGGGTGTTTAACAATATTACCCTGCACATTCTCAATTGTTGCACCTTCTTTTTCTATCTGCTTTGAAGCATTGATAAACATACTGTAATTTCTTGCCAGCATATCTAAGGCAGCAGAATCAACATTTTCTAAGATTTCTGATTCTTTCAACCTTTTCAATACATCTTCCATATATTCTTTAGCTTCTATGCAAATATCAGATGGAATTTTGTAACTGTTCATAGCCTAATTAAATTATTAATATTCTAATAGAGTTTATGAAATAATGGCTGCCAGTAAAGTTGAAAAATCATACTGATATACACTATATAGCCAATTCATTTTGAATGACTTATATAATTAATTACCTTTGTCTTATTAAATAATAAAAATATGATTGACAAATCTAACATCAAAACAGACAGAATAGTAGTTAGACTGACTGAAAAACAAAGTCTATGACTGAAAAATATGTCAGAAGATACTAAAATAGCCAAAGCGAAGATTATCAGAAGTATAATTAATTTCTATATGGAAAAATGTGAACACTAAACTCTAACTTTTATGAACTAAAAGGAAAAGCAGGAATATTTGTAATACTTTCTCCAGATAATGAAGCATATATAGGTAAAACAAAGAATCTATATAATAGATTTCACAATATAAAGCATAAAAGCAAACTGTCTGTATTGCCATCAGTCAAATTGTACTATGCCATTACCCAATATGGTTTGGATAGTATGAAAATAATGATTTTTAATCCAGAATCTGATATAAAGGAATATCTGAAAATGTATGGAAGTAGTCTAAATGCTTCCATTTACAATACAAAAAGCAAAGTATATGATTTAGACAGATCTCTTTTATTGGGATATATTTATCAGTATGGTGAATTAATGGCTAAAAGTATTCTGCATTTGACTGATAGCCAATATGACAGGCTGTTAAATGGCAGTATTCCAGCAGTTCAATATAATTCACAGATGAACAAATCAACTGTAAATACAGAAGTAATGGCATTATTGAATGAAAATTATAATGAACTTCACAGTTATCTGAAAGATGAAGAAGTATTTAATGATACAGTATTATCTATTTCATATAAATATAATCCAGATATTGATTTTGTATCACAATTTATAGATCAGTACAGACAGAATCTAATTGCCAGTAGATGTAACAAATCAGTAAATAACTATTTATTCAAATCATTAGAAGATAATGCCCTATTTAAAGAAGCCTAAGAAACAACCTGTAATATCCTTTAAGGAAGAAGAAAGAAAAAAGATCTACTGCACCACCAGATGAAGAAATTTAAGAAAAGCACACCTGTTAAAGCATCCTCTATGTGAATTATGTGAGAAACAAGGTAAAATAGTCCCTGCAATTGATGTACATCACATTATTTCATTTATGACTACAAATGATCCACTTAAAAGGCTTAAATTGGCTTTTGATCCAGATAACTTAATGTCTGTATGTAAAGAATGTCACCAGAAATTGCATATTCACTAACAGACCTGCAAAACATTGAATTTGCACTTTCTAAAATAGGCTGGGTGGGATCTGGGTGCATTAGGTGCATCTGGTGCACTCAAATTACAGTTGAAGCTGTCTACAGAAATAGTATGGAAGCTACAAGTGATCATAATGATCAAATATTAAAATAATTCATCAAACACTTTTTCGGCTCATTAATATTTATTAACTTTGTGGCATATAAGAATAAGAAATACAGCAGCAGATAAACAGCTAAATACCTGACTGTCCGGCATCAAGTACGAAAAGAAACATTAAAATTGCATTTTCCAAGAATGTTTTAAAATATATTAAAAATCATTTTTTACAATCAAAAATTATTTGTAAATTTGTACTGTTACGAAAGAGGAAAAGAACTCTTTAAAAAATTTGCTACAGATTATTACTTTTGATTTTAATTAATTTGTTGTTGAAGAAATTCAAAGAAATAAAGCCAGATGTGAATCTGGTTTTATTTTTCTTCAAAGTGGAAAGTTTTTTTTCAAAGCGTCTATACAAAGTCAGAAAAAAAGTGACACTAAAAAAATAGATTATTTACAATTAGATTATCATTTATGAATATAATCCTATAGAAATATGGAACAAATTGAAATTAATGCAGGTGATGCAAGATATTTAAGTGAATTGGAAGAATTTAAAGATGGCATACCTTTTGGGATAATAAACAAGTCTAAAACTGATGTTGGTGGTACTTACTGTGCTATTAACTGTAATCACAATTACATTATAGTATGTCCATTTAAAGATTTGGTGGATAGTATTGTAGCTGATAAAAACAATAAATACAATGTATTCAAATGCTATGGTGGAATTAGAGAAAATGATTTTAGAAACTATTTAAATGAAAATAAAATCTGCAAAATTGCAGTTACTTATGACAGTCTACCCAAATTAGTAAGGTGAATAGACAACATAAAAGATTACTGGATCTTAGTAGATGAATATCAGATTATTTTGGAAGATATGGATTTTAGATATGATGCTATTAATAATCTAATGGAAAAAATAAAGAAATTTGATCACTATTCTTTTTTATCTGCCACACCAATAGATATAAACTATGAAATTGACTTCTTTAAGAATCTGCCACATTATAAAGTAATATGGAATAACTGTTTTAAAGTAAACACCATTAGATACAAAACTCCCTATGCTGCCAAAGCATTAGCAAGGTTTATACAGATATTTATGAAAGAAGGTATCACTATAAAGGATATTAACAATGATTTTACAGATGTTGATCAACTATACATATTTATTAATTCAGTTAAGTCAATAAAGCAGGTTCTGGATACTTTGAAGCTAAATCCAGATAAAGTAAAAATATGTTGTGCTGACAGAAATAGAAACAGATTGATTTTAGATGAATATAAAATAGAATCTGTATGTAATCCAAACAAGAAAATAAACTTTTTCACAAAAAAATGCTTTCAAGGCTGTAACTTGTTTACCAATAATGGTTTAATCATTGTAGTAAGTGATGGCAGACTAGACCATACTTTAGTAGATATTTCTACTTCTATGGAACAAATTGTAGGCAGAATAAGAACAAATAGTGAATATCAGAATGTATTCAGGCATTTACTTGTACATATTTTTTCTACAAACAATAATATTCTTAGTGATAATGAATTTGATAGCTTAATGAAAGATAAGGAAGTAGAAGCAAACAATTTGCTTTCTGTTCAGAATAAAGTTACAAATGATGAACTGACAGCTATAATAAGCAGATTGGATATAGAAAATGATATTCTATCTATTATCAATGGCAAACTTATATACAATGAACTGAAAAGGCAGTCATTCATATATAAGCAGGAACTGAAAAAAGCCTATAAGAATGGAATTAGTATTAGAGCAAAGTTTAGCAAGTCTGAAAAGTTTGTAGTGCATAGCCAAGAAGAATGGACAGATCTAGATATAAAGCTGTCAAAAGCAGTTACAATATCATATCAGCAGTTATTAAAAGATTATTTGGATCACCCAGATAACAGTTATGAATTAGAATATCCAGAATTTTCACTTATAAAGGAATATCTAACAGAAAGTGAAATGAATAGTCTAAGATGGAATAAAGATAAAATGATGAAGGCTGTAAATGATAAGAAGATAATGGATAAGATATATATGAATATATTCAAAACTGGTTTTATAAGCAATAAAGATTTAAAAGCAAAATTCAAATTAGAATTTGAAAAATACAATATCACATTATCACCTAAAGCTAGTTTGATAGAAGATTGCAGACTATATGATGTAAGAAAGTGCCAAAAAAGAATAGATGAAACCAAAGTTTCTGGATATGAGTTAAGTAACTTGTACATAAAACTGTAATATTCAAATAATTATTTAAAATTCAAAACTATGATAACATTAGCGTTTTTCAATATTGTTAATTCCTTAATAGCAATTGGTTGTTTTTTATATTTATGTAACCATAACCAAGATAAGTAATAGATGGATAGATTTCAAATATTAGAAAATAAAGGTAGAAACTACTTTTTAAACTTTCTAAAGCAGTGCAGAAAAGTTAGAAATTGATTTCCAACATTAGATAAATACAATTATGTAGATGGCTTTATAGATATTAATGAAGGAAGAATAGTAGTTGAAATAAAGGTTAGAGATTCTAAATACTTAAATTATCCTTCTCATTTAATGGAATTAGATAAATATATGAATTTAACCAAAGCAAAAATAGATTACAACTGCCTTACAGGGTGATATGTTAACTTATTTGACAGTGATACCTTATATATCTATGATTTGAATAAAATAAATTCAAGCAACTGCAAATTAGTAACCAGATATGTAAATGCCACCACAGCAGAAGATAATGGCAAAAGGTTAAAGCAGTTTTTAGAAATACCTGTTTCTTTTGCACTAAAATATAAATTGAAAAATAATAAATGAATTAAGATATAATGTAAAAGCCCATCATCTGGTGGGCTTTTTTTTATTTTATGCGTATAAACTTTTTCTCCTTTATATACTTTGCTACTTTTTTATTAAATAAATCTTCATTCATTTCTTCATTAAATGTAAATGTTTTATCCTCAATTGAATAATCACATATCTCCTTTATATCCCAAGTATAATCAACACCAAATTTGTATTTGCTAATATAGTAGATATAGCATATACAGCCATTTTTAAATTCAACTGTGATGCAGCATTTACCCCTTTGATAACCATAGATCTTAATATTGTCAACCACTTTATGTAGTATGATTGACTTTTCACTTTTATCTGTAATTACTATATCTCTACTTTCAATTATATCTTTTTCCTTTATTTCAAGTCTGGTTATTTCTCTTTGCTTAATAGATTTCTCATTTTCATAGATACTAATGTCCTTATTTATTGGCTTTAGTTCATTCATTTTATCTTTATAAAGATCTGCCAGATTTGGAAAGTTTCTTTTTACTTCTATTGCAGCATTAAATATATTATCTGCTTTTATCTTTAAATCATCAATGGATTTATCAATATTAAATATTTCTCTTTTTAGATTTTCCATCTGTGATTTTATTTCACTGATAATATTTTTACCTGTTTCCTTATTTATATCACTGTTACAAATATCTAATGTGATCTCCCATACTATTCTATCCAGATTGCTTATTTTAATGGTTCTTCCTTTACAGTGCTTTACACCTACATTAATACAAGTATATAAACCACTGTTCTTTTCACAAGTATATCTATATCCACAAATAGGACAGATTATTAGACCTCTTAATAATGGATCATTTTCTTGATTAACACTATTACTTCTACTATTTCTACTTTTTAATTTCTCTCTAGTTCTATTATAAACATCTTCTGTAATTATAGCAGGTACTGATACATATCTAAATTCCAGTTTCTTTCTATATTTTTTCCCTTCTTTAGACTGTTCACTTTTGGTTCTGTATTGTGCTTTTCCATAATAAACAGTATTATGGAACATATTAAACACTGTAGTATAAGTCCATAAGTTGTTTGATTTTGTTCTTTTACCTTCTGAATTTAGTAATAATGCAATTCTTTTTAGGGAATAACCATTAATAGATAGATCAAAGATCCTTTTCATTAAATTAGCTTCATCTTCATTTATGGTTAGTTTCTTTGTTTCCTTATTATATTCATATCCATAGGGTGGTTTACTTGTATAGCTGTTTCCCAGATTGAATATCTTATTTCTCTTACTTGAAATGGTTCTTTCTTTTAGTGTAGATACTTCCTGTTCTGCTACTGCTGCTAATATTGCAATAGTAAATTTGACCTGTGGATTTTCTTTGCCATTCTGATCTAAAGTGTATAAACCTTCTTTCTTTGAATAAATGTTTATCCCTTTATTTGTAAATTCTTCTACCTGCTGTTGCAAGTATATAGATCTTCTGCTCAATCTGGATAACTCCCAAATTAATACAATATCTATATCTGCTTTGGTCAGCCTCTTTAATCTTTCAAATTCTGGTCTGTCATTATTAAACCCAGATTCTTTTTCTTCAAATATATAGACTATATCTATATTATTGTACTTTGCAAAATCCTTTAATTCATTCGTTTGTTTCGTAAAGTCCTGTATGTCAGTAGAAACTCTACTATAAATAGCTCCTTTCATATCTTTGTACTTTTATTTGATGCAAAGATACTTCTTATACTTATATGTGCAATTGTTTTATCTATACTCTTGGAAACAAAAGTATATACTTTTTTTATGCCGATAAATGAACTTACTGTTTGAAACTGTAAATAGCAATGACGGGATTACTTTCAGGCTTTATAATCAACGCTTGAGGCATATTCTTCAAATAGCCTTTTAATTGGAGCGAAGCAATCTCGTCGGCTGTTATCACTTGAGCACGCATGTTTGCGCCTGCATCGAACTCCGGCCAGAAAGGTGCGCCTTGATCGAGATCGTTCTCCAATCCAACTACATTGTTCCCCGGAATGGCACGACTGCAATCCTGAAAATCTTGAGGAACATGATGTGAAAGCATCTCACCGGAAGTCTTGTCCAAACGCATGACGAAGAGGTCGACTCCCTTATGAACACGGAAATAGAAGTAATGCGCCGTCTCAAAGAAATCGTAAACGCCAATCGTGGTGATGGATTCGATCTTGTCGTCCTGCAAACGCGAAATATCAGCTACTCCCGTATAATAACTCTTCTCATTATCGCGCTGCAAAATACAAGCAGCGGAAATGCCGGACGTTGTAACACGGAAAATCGTATCGTTGCAAGGCGTAAAGGCCAGCACACTATTTGAAGAAGGGACAAAATTGATTCCACGCATATAACAAACATCCTGATTCAAAGATTTCGGATAGGGATTCCTCGAAGCAAGCAGTTTACCGTCAGCACCACGCAAAGCAACCAACCAAGGCGCTTGCTGGATCGGCGTCATGACCAATCCTTTCAAAGCAGCCTTTCCATCAGGCAACAAACAGATGCCTCCGGCGCCTTGAAGCGTTGAATCCTGGCGAAGAAACGCGCCGTCAAAAGAATAAATGAGCGGTGCTTTCCTTCCTGACGAAAAGATATAAAGTTCGCTGCGCTGACTGTCAGCATAGATTTCATTCACATTCGTATACTCGCCCGGTCCGCTGCCTGCGCGACCAACAGTGCGTATAAAATGACCGTCTCTTCCAAACTGCAGAACCTGATCGGTCTTTCCGTTATAGACAAAAATATAATCCTTGCATATCTGAAGACTCAGAATATTACTGATCAGACAAGAATCAGTCGTCTGAAGCGGAACATATTCAACCTTTGCAACATCGTCTTTAAGAGAAATGGATGAGTTCTTCTGAATGGATTCGCGCATGGGAACGAGCAGACTTCCATCCGACGAACGAGTGTTATGATGGCAAGAAGAAATAGCCATACAAACAGAAAGCAATAAAGCTATAGAATAAATGCTGTTCTTCATAATCAACTTTTATCAAACATATAAATAAAGTGCTTTAAAAGCGGCGTAAAGTTATAAAGATTATTTGAAAATTTGTGGATTACAATTTCTATATTTGTCATGTCTAAAACATTGCAATCATGAAGAAAGGTTTGTTATTCATGCTTAGTCTGCTGATAGGAAGCTATTGGCTGACGGCTTCGGCACAGGATATTCATATTTCTGTAGCCAAGATTTGGGACAACGGGATGTATTGCGCTTTCCCATCTATCATCAAATACAAGAATGCCTATTACTGCTCGTTCCGCGAGGGCGAAGGGCATGTGTTCGACAAGAATGGAAAGGCTGAAGGGAAAGTTCGCGTGCTCAAATCAAAGGATGGAAAGAAATGGACCTCTGTACTGCTCATGAGCAAAGACAAATACGATCTGCGTGATCCGAAGCTATCCATCACACCCGACGGACGAATGATGATTCTGATGGGAGGATCTATATATGTAGATAAAAAATTCGTCGACTGTATCTCGCAAGTATCGTTCAGCTCGGATGGAATACATTTCAGCGATCCGCAACCGGTACAGATGACCAAAGCGGCACAACGCGAAAAAGATTGGCTTTGGCGAATGACTTGGGATGGCGACACAGGCTATGTAGTTGGCTATTTCCAACCGGGCAATGGTCAGACAAACAACATTCATCTGCTGAAAACAACAGACGGAGTCCATTATGACCAGGTTTGCGACTTCAATATTACCGACTTTCCAAACGAAGCAACCATACGCATACTTCCCGACAAACGAATGATGATCATGGTGCGTCGCGACAGTGGTGACAAAATGGGTTATTGGGGCGTGAGCGCTCCACCATATAAAAACTGGAATTGGACGAAGATGGGATTCCAACTCGGCGGTCCCGACTTCCTGGCTATCGACGAGAATCATATTATCGCCGGTTCGCGCTCCTACTATATTTCTTCTCATGCCAAGACTTCGCTCTACTTAGGCAATATCAAAGGTGATTTTCAAGAAGTATGCACATTGCCTTCGGGCGGCGACACAAGCTATCCGGGACTGTTGGTTGTCGGCAACGAACTGTGGGTTTGCTATTATTCCCTGCACGAAACGCCGCGTGCTTCGATTTATCTGGCGAAGATGCCACTCAACATGTTTCTCAACAAAAAATAAGAACTATATAATCACAACGAATCATGAAATTCTTTTGTAAAACTTTATGCTTACTGCTACTTGTAGCGACGGCTTCGATAAATGCCGCTAATGATAATGAAAAAGGATGGACACTTTCCTGCAACAACTATCAGACTGATTATACCGGAGCTCCGGTGGCTAACGGAACGATTGGAATCTTGCCTTGGCAGGAGCCGTTCTCTGTTCGCCATCTGATACTGAACCATGTTTTGTTCGAGCTCAACGACAAATCAGGTGTAAACTGTACCGTACGCGGCATCAATCCTTTCAACATCATCATGACTGTAGATGGACAGAAGATTGACGCTAAAAATATGGCAGACTGGAATCAGCAAATAAACATGCGCGAAGCTACGCACAATACAACATTCACTGCCGATGGGAAAGTCAAAGTGTCCTACTCTATCGCAGCCCTTCGAAACATGCCTTATGCTGCAATCTTCAACATCAAGTTGAAAGCGCTGAAGAATACAGAGATAGAATTTTCAAACGCTATGACCGTTCCACAGGAAGAATATCAGACACCTCGCCATCTGCACAAATCATACGATGCCGGTGCAATCCGCGTAAATATTCTTCAAACGAACGCGCTGACCAAACACGGACGTTATGACGTTTCTGCCTCAACACTTTTCATCTTCGATAAGGGTTCATTCCAATATTCATGTACAGATAAGGAAAACGCTCATGCATCCATCAAACTCACTGCAGGGCAGGAAGCTGAACTCTCGCTCGTTGCTTCCGAATGTACGACGCACGACTTTAGCGATCCTTACAGCGAATCGGAACGCGAAGTGATATATGTAGCGCATCAGACGGTTAAAAGTGTGATGGCTGCACATCGTCAATGTTGGGATGAATTATGGCAAGGTGATATTGAGATCGAAGGCGATGACGAAGCACAGAACGTAGTCCGCTTCGCTCTCTTCAATCTTTATTCATTCTGCCGCCAGGGAACGGCACTCAGTATTTCACCGATGGGACTTTCTTCACAAGGTTATAACGGACATATTTTCTGGGACGCCGAGACATGGATGTTTCCTCCGATGCTGCTGATGAACGGCGGTATCGCACAGTCGATGATCGATTATCGAACGAACCGACTCGAAGCTGCCAAGACAAGAGCAACAACCTGCGGCTACAAGGGTGCGATGTTTCCTTGGGAATCAGACGACTACGGTCAGGAGTCGACCCCGACTTTTGCCATCACCGGACAGTTCGAACATCATATTACTGCCGATATTGCTTTCGCTGCATGGAATTACTATTGTGTCACACGCGACCACAACTGGCTGCAAACAAAAGGATGGCCGCTGATCAAAGCAGTTGCCGAATTTTGGACAAGCCGTGTTGAAAAGAACGACGACGGCTCCTATTCTATTCCGGGTGTTGTTGGTGCTGACGAATATGCGGAAGGAATAACCGACAATGCATTTACCAACGGAGCAGCCATCACGGCATTACGCTGTGCGGTAAAAGCTTCTAAAGCAGTTAGTGAAACAGCTCCTGCCATCTGGAGCGAACTTGCCGACAAGATTCGGATTCTGCATGATGCAAAAGGTGTAACGATGGAGTTTGCCGGATACAAAGGACAAAAAATCAAACAAGGCGATGTGAACCTGCTGGCCTATCCGTTGGGACTCGTGACCGAAAAGAATCAGATATTGAAAGATCTGGAGTATTATGATTCAAAAATAGACCGTGAGAACGGACCGGCAATGACTTTCGGAATCTTCTGTGTCCAATATGCTCGTCTGGGCGATGCAAAGAAAGCAGAGGAGATGTTCCGTCGCAGTTATCGCCCGAACATGCGTCCGCCGTTCGGAGTTTTTGCTGAAACAGCTACCTCACATAATCCTTACTTTGCAACCGGTGCCGGTGGCATGCTGCAAGCTGTCATCTATGGTTTCGGAGGATTGGATATCACTGACGAAGGTATCATTCAGCACAAGACGGTTCTGCCTGCTTCATGGAAAAAACTGACCATCAAAGGTATCGGTGCAGAACGGAAAACCTTCACCGTCACAAACGGACATGAATGATAAGTAGAGCAATGAGCGAAGATAGGCTGCGCTTCGGCATAAAAAATGAACAAGTTCATTTTGTTCTGCTCTCAGCTTGCGCTATCTTTGACTAAAATGAGCGAAGATAGGCTGCGCTTCGGCATAAAAAATGAACAAGTTCATTTTGTTCTGCTCTCAGCTTGCGCTATCTTTGTACCGTAATTAAGAAGTGATGATTGATAGTACAATATTCGAAAACAAAACGGCAGCTTACTACACGTTAGGCTGCAAACTTAATTTTGCCGAGACTTCCACCATCGGAAAAACGCTGGCCGAACATGGTATCCGCAAAGCACGTCCGGGCGAAAAAGCTGATATATGTGTGATAAATACCTGTTCGGTAACAGAGTTGGCCGACAAAAAATGCCGCCAAGCTATACGCCGTATTGGTAAACAGAATCCGGGTGCACTGATGGTTGTAACCGGATGCTACGCACAGCTCAAACCGGAAGAAGTGGCACATATCGAAGGCGTAGACCTTGTACTCGGTGCAGAGCAGAAGCTCGACATCATGAAATATATCGAACAGCTCCACAAATCCGAACAGGATGGCAACATCATCGCTTCACCAACGAAAAATATTCGCACTTTCTCACCTTCGTGCTCGGCAGACGACCGGACGCGACATTTTCTGAAAGTGCAGGACGGTTGCGACTATTTTTGTTCTTACTGCACCATCCCGTTCGCTCGCGGAAGAAGCCGCAACGGTTCTATCGCCAGTCTGGTAAAACAAGCTGAAGAAGTAGCTGCCAAAGGAGGAAAAGAGATTGTACTTGCCGGCGTCAACATCGGCGATTTCGGCAAAACGACGGGCGAAACCTTCATCGACTTGATTCGTGCATTGGATGAAGTGGAAGGCATCGTACGCTATCGTATTTCTTCCATCGAACCGGACCTGATTACTGATGAAGCTATTGATTTTGTGGCAACAAGCAAACGCTTCGCGCCTCACTTTCATATCCCGCTGCAGAGCGGAAGCGACAGCGTGCTCAAACTCATGCGCCGTCGCTACGACACAGCGCTGTTCCGTCACAAAATTGAACTTATCAAACACGTGATGCCGGATGCATTTATCGGCGTGGACGTGATTGTTGGTACGCGCGGTGAAACGGACGAGTTCTTCAATGAGAGCTGTTCATTCATCGAAAGCCTCGACATCACGCAACTGCATGTATTCAGCTATTCCGAACGGCCGGGAACGCAAGCGCTGAAGATTGACTATGTGGTCGATCCGAAAGTAAAACACTCACGCAGTCAACAACTGCTGGCCATCTCCGACCGTAAACTTCATGCATTTTACGAAGCACATATCGGACGCGAGGCAACGGTTCTTTTCGAACATGCGAAGAAAGACGGCATGATGCACGGCTTCACGGAAAACTATATCAAGGTTGGAATTCCTTATAATATTGCTCTTTCCAACGAAACACGCCTTGTGCGCCTCAGTGGATGG
>JGI20225J14565_1000012_pt1 | contig 74286 bp, 52 predicted proteins | sample BioMet4_FD_14565 | JGI IMG/M metagenome (IMG submission 14565) | reverse complement strand
AGGAGATTGCTTTGCTGTGGATGACTTGATAAGGTTAGACAATCTTGTAACTCAAGCTAAATTCACAGACTTAGAAGCCAAGTTTACACAGTATGGAATAAAAGTAAACCAACTCAATTCAATCATCACTGTCTTGAGTAATAGAGTGACAACATTAGAGACTTCCAATGCTACATTAGACACTGCTTTAACACAAACAAAGGCAACAATTGAAGCATTGACAACAAGAGTCACAGCATTGGAAAACACTAAAAGTGCATAAGTTATGAGAGTGATTAAGGCGTTGGCTCGTCAGAGCTTGTTTGATGTGGCTGTGGAACAGTACAAAAAGGCTTCAATGGCTTGGACGATAGCACGAGTTAACGACATGGAAATCACTTTCACCTTTGAGAAAGACACTATTATAATCATTGATGATGATTTAAAAATAAAAGAGAGCTGGTTGGCTACAGGTATTCTTGATGCAATAAACAGCTTATGGATATTAGCTCAAAGAGCATGGCAAGATGCAGGAAAATGGATAGACACTGAAAATTGGAAAGATTAAAAGACTAATGGTAATAGAACATATAGACAACGGAGAAAAAGGTTCTTCTGTGAGAGCAAAGCTCAATGCTATAATTGACTCTTTAGGCATTAAGATAGACAATGCAGTATATGAAGGAAACTATCTAAGACTGTACGCAGATGGAGTGATGGTCAAGGAAGTTTTAATGGCTCAGGGATCAAAAATGGTATTGCGAAGCAATAAACTTGCTTTTTCTACTGCTTATGGAAAGCAATCTTTTATATCTTTCACTTTTAGCAGTTGCGACAGTAATGACGGCGTGGCGACAGGAGATGGCGTAGGAACACTGACGGTAAACGGAAAAGTTGTACAAAAAGGAATAAAAATACCCCAAACAGACCAGCAAATTCAAGTAACGGATTACTTACGTCTGGGAGATAATACTTGTATTTTGAGTGTAACAGATACTTACTCTTTGAGCAGATCAATCACTTTCACAATCACGGCGGTGCAGATGTCAATTACCTCTGCCTTTGATGCCACTAAAATATTCACCTCTGATATTGCCTTTGGCTTTCGTCCTTATGGGCAGTTTGAAAAGAGTGTCGTTTTTGAAGTGGACGGGCAAAAAGTGGCAAGTATAACAACGAGCCAAAACGATGTGCTTCTGACCCAGACGATAAGCCGACAGACACACGGAGAACACATATTGCAAGTGTACATGATAGCCACCATTGACGGTGTGAGTGTGCAAAGTAATGTGCTGCGATATGCTTTAATCTGCACACAAGAAGGTGACACAACTCCTATCATTGCATCAGCTTATGATGCTCTGAGCGTGGGTCAATACTCAACAATTGTGCTTCCATATATGGTTTACACTCCTGGAGCTGATACATCTCGCCTGGAGCTTTGGGTCAATGGCTCTCAAGTAAGCACGCTGAGTGTTGACAGCAGCCTTCAGTACTGGAACAGAGTTGCAGCAAGCAAAGGAGAGCTAAAGCTGAAAATAGTATCAGGCGTGGCAAGCAAAGAATTTACCATTCAAGTAACGCAAAGTGAGATTACCTCTGAGGCGGTGAGCGAAAACCTGAGCTTATGGCTTAGTTCGGCTCAGAGGAGCAATTCAGAGACAAACAAAGATGAGTGGTCGTACACTTCAGAGAGTGGTGAGAGTATTAAGGCTGAGATGAGTGGCTTTAACTGGTCAACCAACGGTTGGGTTGCGGACAAAAACAACAACTCAACCCTTAGAATTAGCTCACCAGCCAGAGTGAGTGTGCCTCTGAAGATATTTGAGAAAGAAAGTGCAAAGGGTGGTTTATGCGTAGAATTTGACTTCGTTACAAGAGATGTTAAAACAGACAGTGCAGAGCTTATAAGCTGCTTTGCTGGCAATGTAGGGCTTAAGATAATGCCAAGAGAAACCCTATTTCGCTCAACCATAACAGAGGTAAGGACAAACTTCAAGGAAGAAGAAAGAATAAGGATTTCTTTTGTGGTGAAATACCTTCCTGCAGACGAGGGCAACGGAATTAAGGAGACAGCTCTAATTATGACTTATATAAATGGCATAATAAGCGGCTGTCAGCAATACACATCAAGCATTGACAGCTTCCGACAAAGTGAGCCTGTGGCTGTGTCAATAGGAAGCGATGAGTGCACGATAGACCTTTATAACATAAGAGTATATTCAACATACTTGACGGATAGCCAAGTTTTAGATAACTACATCGCAGACCTTGACGATATAAACATGAAATTGGCATGCTTCAGACAAAATGCAATAACAGACCAATACGGAGAATTGGACTACCAAAAGTTGCTAAAAAAGATACCCATACTGACAATAACAGGAGACTTGCCCCAATACAAAGGCGACAAAAAAACAGTAAGCCTGAAATACGAACTAAACAGCGATGATACAACAAACGAAGAGTATCAGCCTTTTGTGGCATCTGGTGTTCAGATAGACGTGCAAGGTACTTCTTCGCAGTACTACCCGAGAAAAAACTACAAAATCAAATGCAAAAAAGGCTTTACTATCAATCCGAATGATAATGCCCCTACTAACAGCACAAAATACGAATTGAGAAAAGGCAAAAGCCTTGCGGTAAATACTTTCTGCCTAAAAGCTGACTTTGCAGAGAGCTCAGGAGTACACAACACGGGCACTGCGAAGTTAGTGGATAGAGTGCTAAGAGGAATGAACTATCTGACCCCACCACAGAAGGATGAGGCAAATGCAGACAAAGACTTGATAAGGACAACCATTGATGGTTACCCTATCATTGTATATTGGGCAAAGAGTGAGGCTGACACTCCTACATTCTTGGGGAAATACAACTTCAACAACGACAAGAGCACTGCAAACACTTTCGGTTTTAGCGGCGAGCCTGATGCAACAAGTGGAATTAGTCCTTGCGAATGCTGGGAGTTCCTAAGCAATCAGGAAGATATTTGTTCATTTCTGAGCAATGACTTTTCAACGATACTTACAGACGACAAAGGTAATAAATACCCCAAATGGACAAACGCTTTGGAAGCTCGTTACCCAGACCTTGACAGCCCATACAGAAACACAAGCAATATAAAAGTGCTATGGGATTGGGTGGTGTCAACTAACCCAAAGACTGCAACAGGCAATGCTCTGGCACAAAGCGTAACATATAATGATGTGGTTTACACTCAAGACACTGCAGAATACAGACTTGCAAAATTTAAGGCAGAGGCAAAAGAACACTTTAACATTGACTTTCTTGTCTTCTATTATGTGATGACTGAGCTATTGGCTATGGTGGATCAAAGAGCTAAGAACCTATTCTTAGCCTCTTGGGGTAATGAAGGAGAAGGAGACTGGAAGTGGTATCCAATATTCTATGACAACGATACGATTTGCGGCTTGGATAATGTGGGCAGGATTATGTTTGGCTACAATGTGGAATATCACTCAACCAAAGACAACGCCCCTGTGTTTGCTGGAGAAGAAAGCGTGCTATGGAACAACGTAGAGCAATGCTTCCAGAACGAGATTGAGGCTCTTTACAAGAATGCAAGGCAAAAGAACTTGCTCTCTTATGCTGTGGTGGAAGACATATACAACACTCAGCAGAGCGACAAATGGGCTGAAATTGTATACAACAAAGACGCAAACTTCAAATACATAAGTCCAGCAATATACGGCTACACCACTTACGAAGACGGTACGGAGAGCAAGAAATACACTTCAGAATACTTGTACGAAGCCCAAGGCTCACGAGCAGAACAGAGGAAATGGTGGCTAAGCAACCGTTTCAATTACATGGACTCTAAATACTTGGCTGGAGCCTACAACTCAGATTACTTCTATGCAAGATTTTACTCACCAACGCAGAACGTGGTTGTTGAGGCATCTTACGACTGGAAAATAATGCCAAAATGGGATGGATACTTCACTGCAAAATGGGACGATATTGTGGTTAGAAAGATTGGCAAGAAAGGTGAGGCGTTATCACTGCCATACCCTAACAGCGTAGTGGGTGGCGGTCAGCCTGTGGTGGCTCTGTACGGAGTAAGCAAGCTATCATCAATGGGAGACCTCTCACCAAAGTACCCTCACACTGTATTTGACCTGAGCAAAGCAACAGATATTGAAGACTTAACAGTTGGAAATACAACGCAAGGGTATCAGAACACAAGACTGACATACATAAATATTGGTGCAAAGCCTTATTTAAGGAGCTTAAATGTTGCTAACTTGACTGCTCTGGCTGGCGTGCTAAACTTGGCTGAATGCCCATTGATTGAGACGATAATTGCTCCAAATACAAAAATTGGTGCATTGGCTTTGCCAAAAGCTAACAACATTAAAAATATTGACATAAAAAATTGCTCTTCTTTTATTCAGGCTTTAGATTTAAGTAATTGCTCTACTCTGTCATCATTGATTGTGGAGGGTAGCGGTATAACCTCTTTGGCTCTGCCATTGGGTAATAGCAATATTAGTGTAATGAATGTGAAAAATTGCCCAAATATTACAGACATTACAATAAGAGGAAGTCAATACATAACAAGTATACAAACAAAGGGAAGCGGGGTTAAGACAATATCATTGCTTAATTGTGCGGGATTGGAAACTTTTGATTGCTCGGACAATGCAAATATAACTACAATAAACCTTAGTGGCACAAAATCAATTAAGAACTTAATTGTCTATTTAAACGCAGAGGGCAAAAACACAACAATTACAAGTTTAAATATATCTGATTGCACACAACTTGAAGATTTTGATTTTAACGCACTAACTGCCTTGCAAGAACTAATAATAACAAATTGCACACAAATAAAAACACTTGATATATCTAAACTAACAGCGTTAAAGACAATAGATTTTAGCAATACAGCAATAAAAGAACTAAACATAAGCAATAACCAAAACATTGTAAATATTAGTTGCGCAGGATTGGAAAAACTTATAGCTCAAAACTCCGCAATAAAACAGATAACTAATATAGACAGTGGATTGAAATCATTAGATATAACAGCAACAGCCATTACTGTATTAGATTTAAGCAACGCAAATTCTTTGAGTGAATTTTTGGCAAAAGACACTCAAATAGAAACATTGACATTGCCATATAACGATTGGCAAATAACAGATAGCACAAAAATAACACTCCCTAATACAATTACCACACTGATAAGCAAAGGAAGTACATTGCTTAATTCAGCAACGCAGGCTTATTATAGTGCATTTGTAGCAATATTGCCAACACTAACACACATTTGGCTCGGAGTGGCTGACCCTTTTGAATTGATAAGACAATCAACAAAATTGACACATGTAAGGCTGGAGGGAATAAATGTAGTAAATAATGATAGCGATGTGAGTGATTTACTCAATATTGTAAACAATTCTTTGGCAGGAATAGACCAAAACAGTGCAGAAGTACAAAAAGCTCAACTAATAGGTACATATTATGTTGCTTATGGAAGTATGGAAGACAAGACAAAAATAAAAGACTATTTCGGAAGCCAATTTGTTTATACTGTTGGTCAAATAATTGCATTTATAGTTTTCCAAGACACAAACGCAGCAAATTTATTATCTCAAAAATACGGAAACAATGACGGAAAACTATCATACATACAAGCACGTGCAGTAACATCATTAGATATTAATAACGATACAACAATACAATACTTCAATGAAGCTAAATACTTCATCAACGCTACAAGTATAAATACGAATGGTTGCTCGGCACTCAAAGAAATAACTATACCAGTGTCTATGATAAATTATGATATACCAAGTGGTTGCACGGCATTATCAAAAGTAATTTTCCCTGCACAATCTGATATAATAAACGATACGGACACAGTTATTGAAAATAAATTGCAAAGAATATATACAGAAAATCTTAAAGATGTAAAGATAACGGAATTTGATGTTTCTAATTGCAAAAATTTTGTATGTTTTAACTCAACAACTACTTCATCTGCACAGGGGGGAAATGCTTATATACAAAAAATAATTTTCCCAAACAATGGATATATGAAGGATGGATATATAGGAAGTTATTCTCTTTATCAATGTCAAAATTTAGATACAATAACTTATCCCGGAAATGATAACTATCATATAAATTCAGACGGAACACAAAAATTATGTAACGCTTTTCCAGAGGGTTTTACACTAGCATATATGTACTGTTTATACCTTGCCTATAAATATTCCAAAAAAATGACAAGTTTAGTAATACCCGAAAGTATGGGAATGTTAGAAAATCTTTCTTTTAGAGAAAGAAACTTAAAGTATGTACTTATAAAAGCGGGCAGTACATTGAGAATAAACGGCTCACCATTTGACTCCTGCCCTAATTTGAAAGTAATACACTTCTCTGCACAAACACCACCAAACATATATTCTGCAGGTAATGGATATATAGATGGGTTTACTAATTTAATAGCATTTGTTGTGGCAGATGAAACAGCCAAAACAAACTTTAAGAGTGCAACAAATTGGAATACTCGCTCACAAGCAATAATAACAGAAGCAGAATGGGCAACAGCCAAAGCAAATAAAAAATTAGTATATACAAATTCAAGCGGAACAGAAGTAACAGTTACTATTGATGCAACGTGTGAAGATATTTAAAATAAACAAAATATGATTATAGAAGGAAGAACGATTAAAGCAGAAGCAGGAAAAACGCTTAAACGAAAAGCAGATGGATTACTATATGGAAGCATCTGTACATTAGGACTAACTTTTTGCATTGGTGGAGTGATATTGGATAAACCAAAATTTGAATACCCCGAAGACTTTGAAGAAGTGGATATCAGCGAATATTACGAAAAATACGGATACCCTGAAAAAGAAAATAAAACAGAATAAAATGATTACAAGCGAAAAAGGAATTGAATTGATTAAGAGCTTTGAGAGCTTAAGACTAAAAGCCTACAAATGCCCCTCTGGCGTGTGGACTATTGGCTACGGACACACAAAAGATGTGAAGGCTACCATGGTGATCAGCCCTCAGAGAGCAGAAAGATTACTCAAAGAAGACATAACTCAGACAGAAAGGCAAGTTGAAAAAATGACATATTACATATCTCTAACACAAGGACAGTTTTCGGCTTTGGTGTCTTTTGCCTTCAATGTAGGAATAGGAGCTTTGATGGGCTCAACACTTTTGAAGAAAGTAAGACAAAACCCACAAGATCCAGCAATAAGAGACGAATTTGAAAAATGGGTTAAAAGTAAAGGAGTAACACTGCAAGGTTTGGTAAGAAGAAGAAAAGCTGAAGCAGATTTATACTTCGGTTAAAATAGTATTTAAACGATGATTAAATGGGGTTAAAAAGCCCCTGACTTATACAAACAAATTTCTCACTCCTTGTTTGTATATTAAGGATTTCTGGACTTTTCGTTTTGTTTTTTTTGGACTTTTCGTTTTGCCGATAATACAAATAACTCTTGTAATATATCTTGTTTTGTCATTCTATGAATTAGTAATTTTTAATACAAAAAAAGGAAGAATGCTTTTGTGCAAAAATATTCTCCCTTTTCATTTATTTAACTTTGATTATCAGATGCTATTTATTTCTTTGTTGGATAGCTATATTATCATCTATTTAATGAGTAAAAAGAACATTTAAATCTACTTTGAATAGTAGTTCCTGTTTGGAATATAAACCAGTTAAAAAAATAGCTCAACTATTATTAAACTCATCATTAGTGAACGCATATTTAACAACCTTAGTCGTTAAATGTCTTCCAATTTTATCATCTCCGAAATTAAATGTTTGTATGTTAATATATCCAACCTCATTTTAAACACGTCATATCTGCAATTATCGGAACCATTATCTCTTTGATTAAATTGTCTCCATTGTATATAACAACCTAAACCAATACATAAATAAGAACCTAAAGAATAATTTGAATACCTATTCTTATTTCTTTTGAACCTTTCATTTTGTATTTGCAATGTATAATCAAGTCTTTGTTGTCATTATCACCAACAAGCATATCTTCAAATACTATTGTTTGCCATAATTGATAATTTGAATTACCTGTAAAAAAATTGCTTTATCCTCCACCTGCCTGATCTATATTTAAATTATTTAATATTTATCTCATTTACTGATACATAAGCTGTCTTTAATTCAGTTCCTTATGAAATAGTGATTGCGTTTTTTTATATCACCTGATGTTATTGTAAAGTTTTTATGTTTTTTACTCCTATTTTATATTTATTATCTCTCTATTTTGTCTTGACTTGTTATCAGTCACCCAATACTCTGGATGATACTGAGGATTCCATATAATTAAAGAATATGGCAAAAAGCATACCGTTCCATCAGTATAATAAGAAGGAAATGCATCAATATCTCCTTGTAACCATCTTTTGAAGTTAGGATAAGCGGTTGATATTGCCACCTTTTCTAATGGATAATGGAACATATTAAAAATTGCAACTCCATAAGGCACACCCTTTGTACTTATGATACTATTATAATCATATTGCTCATCACTATGATTTTCCACTGCAATATAAATTGTATCATGTGTAGCCTTGTTATATACAAAAGGATTTATTCTTGAAACATTGCCAGTTGTTGCATAAGGAAACACCTTTGTGTATTTATGTATATTAGTATATCGTTTATATCCAATAGAAGCCCAAGAGCCGACTTGAGCGTATGTAGTATTTATATAGACAGAGTCATTATCAAATAATTCAGTGTGAATATTATTTGCTACTTTCCAAATTGTTCCATCTGAAAATTTTATACCAAACTCCAAAGAATCTTTGTATCCTCCTGCTCCTAAGGCTATAGGTTGGACATAAATAGTTGAAGTAATTGTATGAGATGACCCCCACCAATTCTCTACTTGATTTATTTTAGTAATAAAGCACACAAAATCATTATAGTCATTATCTCCATTCTTAGTATCTTCAAAACAAGCCGTAAAATTAGTAAAGCCGTAACCATCTCCAGATGTATAACCTCCATTTTCATAACCTTTTGTATAGGCATAGCTTTTTGCTTTTGCACTATTGATTGGATAGTATTTAATTGATACATTTGCACCCTTGGGAATATTATATTCAATAGGCACAGTTGTAACACATATAGCAACCGTATCCGCTAATATTACAGTAAGAGAATCTTGTTTAACTGGTGCAACCTTTGTAGTAAAAGGCTCTATATGTGTTATGCTTACTTTCTTTACATCGTCTTTATCAACACAAGATGCAACAAAGAACACAATTGCTAATATTGTCCAAATATGTTTCATCTATCTATGGTTTATTTATGTTTCAAAATATTTATTTTCTCATCTTTTTTGATTTACCATAATTTATCGGATATAAATTCCAACAATTTTTATTGATAAAATTATTATTGTAATTAAATGTCTTTGAGTGATCATGTCCATTCCAATCTACATCTAAAACATCATCTTGACCATTAATCCACCTTGTAAAGTTATAATAGATTGTGCTAATTGGTATTTTTTCAATTGCATGTCTAAAATTGTCTGAATTGATTATTGCTATACCATAAGGATATCCCTTTGAACTTACCATATCGCTATATGTAATTCCTTCAAGGCTATGTTGATGTAGAGCGACATAAATAGTATCTGAACCATTTATGATAAATGGATTAACTCTTACATCATTTGAGCCATCAATTTGAAATTTGTAATGTTTTATGTGATTTATATCATTTGTTTGGTATGGACTTTCCATTTGAGAAGCCAAGACATTAACAAAACCTGTTGTTCCTGGGAAATATGTATTTCTAATATTGTCTGCCAATATGTATATTGCTCCATTTGATAATTTTACTCCGAATTTCAAATTCTGTATGCCTGCGCCATAAGCCACGGGTTGTATACACATTTCCAATGTACAATGTGGCACTCCATTTGGATTAACATGGGTTCTATGTAAAGACATATAACAAGCAAAATCATTATAATCATTATCTCCATTTTTTGTATCCTCAAAACACAAATGGAATTGATTATCCACTTGACTTATTCCATCATTTTGATAGCCTTTAGTAAAAGGAACATACTCTATTTTTTCTGTTGTACCCTTTGGCAAAAAATATGGAACTGCAGCCACTGCACTACAAATTGTATCTCCATTGGCTGTAATTATTGTTCTATAACCTTCTCTAATTGGTGCAGTTTTCTCTTTTACTGGAGATAAATTTGCTGTATCAATTTGTTTAACATTATCTTTATCTACACAAGCTGCAAATAGTGCTACTATGCTTAATATTACAAATATTTTTTTCATTTTCCCTCCTTTTATATTATATTTTCTCGTTTTATTTGCAAAGGTACAACTAAAAATACATACAATGTACATTTTTTAGTCTTTTTTTTCTGCCAAAATCCACTAAAGTCAATAAAATAGTTACGTTAAGAATATAACGAAAATAGCTTGTACTATATTATTATTGCCTATTTTTTTGTACAGATTGAGTATTCAAACGCATATAAATTGGGAAATGGTCGCTTACACCTCCCTGATAATGATAACCCTTATACGTACTAAATGGTATATCTATAGGCAATTTAGGATTTTTGTCACACAGAAAATCCGCTACAAATACATGTGATATTCCTTGGGTAGTATCTATGCAATTTTTAACACTATCTGTAACCAGAAACTGGTCAAAATTAAAAGTCTCTCTTATGAAACAATAAGAATAACGTTTACCCTTATCGTTTTGCATAAGATTTGTAAGCAATGGAACATGATAGGCATATTTAGCCGTTTGAAAACCCCTGACCACACTCTTGTCCCAAGGGTTATCATTCATATCTCCCATGATGATTATATTTCTCTGTCCTGCCTCATAAAGTGCTTTTGCTCGTTTATAAACAAGATGAAAGACCTCTTGACGCATTACACGATGAACATTTTGGTTGCGTCGTGAAGGAGCATGAATAACAAAAAGATTTAACATCATTCCATTAAGCAACCCTTGCACATAAAGCACATCACGTGTAGGCTCTGAACCCAAATTTTCTGTACTGATGTTTTCTTGTTCTATGACCTTAAATTTATCCTTACGATAAATCATTGCCACATCTATACCTCTAATGTCTTTGGAGTCATAATGTATGTAAGCATAATTACCCTTTCTTAGTGGTGTGTCATTGCACAGAGCCTCTAATACTTGATTGTTTTCAACCTCACTAAGTCCTATAATTGCAGGGAGATTATTTCCAGAAATAGCAACATAGGTTTTTGCGAGCAAATCTTTTTTATTGTTAAATCTTTCAAAAGTCCAATGTCTTAGAGAAGAAGATGTGTAGTCATCATCTTTGGTAAGTGAATCATTTGTAGGATAAAAGAAGTTCTCGCAATTATGGAAGATAATTGTCTCTGTCTGTCCTTTTGATGTAAAAGAAAATAACATAATAATACTAATTACAAGCATAGACAACACTCCTTGAGTTGTTTTGTCCACAAGAAATGTTGCTTTTGCTCTTATCATCTAATATTATTATTCAGGCTTATAGAAAGGCATTCTAACAACCTTTGCCTTCAATAGTTTCTCTCTTACCTTGATAAATATTTCTGTGTCACGTTTTGAAAATTCTTTCTTCACGTGTGCTGTTCCAATAGCCTTGTGTAATGAAGGTGATTGTGTACCTGAGCAAACATGTCCTATCTTGTTACCCTGAGCATCACAAACCTCATAGCTTTCTCTTGGAATACCATGATCTATCATTTCAAAACCAACAAGTTTCTTTGTAACACCATCTGCTTTTTGTTTCTCCAAAAATTCACGATCAATGAAGTTATTTCCATCTTCAAACTTTGTCAACCAATTCAATCCTGCCTCAATAGGTGAAGTAGTGTCATTGATTTCGTGACCATAGAGACAGAAGCCCATTTCCAAACGCAATGTATCTCTGCAACCCAATCCTGCTGGCATTATACCAAACTCTTTTCCTGCTTCAAAAACAGAATCCCAAATTTTATCTGCATCTTTTGGTGAGAAATAAATCTCACAACCACCTGCTCCTGTGTAACCTGTTGTTGAAAGCAATACATTATTAACATCTGCCAATGTAAGATATTTGAAAGTGTAGTACTCCATATCTTCCACTGGTGTGGAAGTGAGTTTTTGCATAACCTTTAATGCATTTGGTCCTTGAACAGCCAACTGAGCCCATTGCTCTGACTCATTAACAAAGTCTTTGCCAAGCTCTAAACCCATTTTCTGAGCAATACCACTCATCCAATTCCAATCCTTGTCTATGTTAGCTGCATTTGGTACCATAAAGTACTCTGTTTCACTAACTCTATAAATGAGCATATCATCTACTATTCCACCTTTTCCATTAGGAAGCACTGTGTAAAGCACTTTACCGTCAAAGAGTGAATCAATATTGTTTGAAGTGCAATATTGAATAAAATCATGAGCCTTTGGTCCCTTAGCGCGAAATTCGCCCATGTGTGAGACGTCAAAAACTCCAACGTTATTTCTGACATTGTTATGCTCCTCTACCAAAGAAGTATAAGAAATTGGCATATTGTAGCCTGCAAATTCTGCCATTTTAGCACCTAATGCTATGTGCTTTGCTGTAAATGGTGTCTGTTTCATATCTATATATTTTTAAAATTATCTCTCATAATACAGCAAAAAAAAACTTCTTGCCACTTAATTTTGCAAAGGTACAATTTTTCCATAAACATTAGCTCTAAAAAAGGCACAAAGTTTTATTATCTCAAAAAGAAAATCATTTACTTATTGTGCCTATATTTAAAATTTTTACTGTTACATATCAAGGACGTATTGAATACACCACATTATATACACTCACCCCAATAAGACATATCAAAATAAATTAAACACACAAAGAAGAAACACTTTAACAATATATACGGTAGTATATTGTGAATGTCTCTTCTGTTTAAATACTATCACTCTATCAATACATAGGTAAATGAGAGGGTGATAGTATATGTTAAGAAACCTTAAGACAACAAGATATTTATTTGATTGATATCGTTTGAATAATTATAATTTGTGATATTATAGGGCGTATTGCATACGCCGTATATTTGTGTATTGCCGTCTCTATAGGGGCGTAATGCTTACGCCCAATACAATAGAATATCAAAAAAAAAATCCTCTCCCCAAAAAATTAAACACTAAATAGGGAGTAATTCCCACTATATATACGGTAGTATATAGTGGGTTACTATCTATGTTTAACATCGTTCATTGTATGGGTAAATGAATGAATGATATGTTAATAAACTTTAAATAGCAAATAACATAGATAATTTATTTTTTGAGACAAAAATAACAGCGTTTTGACAGAGCGAAACAAAGAAATAATTTCACCAAACAAAGATTTAGCAAAATAAAGCAAAGAAAAACCTTTGTTATGTGATGAAGATTTTGTATCTTTGCAATGTAATCAAACAAATAAATAAATATGAAAAAGACCAACACATTTTTAAGATATATGCTCTTTGTGGCTCTTGTTATAAGTTCTCTTACTATTAGAGCTCAGCAAGCACAAATGAAAACAATTACCTATGACGGTGTGCAAAGACAGTGGTTGCAATATGTACCCTCTTCTTATAATGCTACCAATCCTACTGCTGTAATCTTTCTATTGCATGGTTTAGGAGATACTGTTCAAAACGCCTTTAACCTCTCTGGACTAAAACCAATAGCCGACAAATGGGGTTGGATTTTAGTCGTACCTCAGGCTTTAGCAGCTAATATCTCCATAATGGGCTACCCAATGAATCTTGGTACTATGTGGAACGCTGGCATTTCTTGCACACTATATGGCACAACCATTGCACCCAACAGCACAGTAGATGACCAAGGTTTTCTAATGACTTTGCTTGACACAATGGAAAGCAACTACAACATAAGCACTGATAGTGTATTCTTTGGAGGTTTTTCAATGGGTGGCTTTATGTCTCACACAATGGGAATTAACCATTCTGACAGAATAAAAGCCATTGCAGCTGTCAGTGGCACAATCTCAAGCACAATGCAAAGCAGGACACCAATAAACAACCTAAGAGTCTTACACATTCATGGCACAAAAGACAGCGTTGTCTCTTACACCAATGCAAGTTTCCCAGTGAATGGGTTAGGTACTTTTTCTTTGGGTTTGTCTGCTCAACAGACAGTAGATTACTGGATAGAATTTAACTCTTGTAACCCCAATGCCGCACAAAGCACATACAGCAATCGTTGCAATGATTCTTTGAGTTTTGAACGTTATGACTACACCGGAGAAAACAATGGCAGCCAGGTTAGTTTTATCAAAGTAATTGGTGGCACTCACAGCTGGTATAGCGACACAAACACTTATGATATTTCTTATGCACAAGAGCTGTACAAATTCTTTGCAGGCAAAGATTTTATAAACGTTTCTTTGGCACAAGAGCCACCAAAACAAGAGTTTTCAATATGTCCAAATCCAGCCTCAAGCAATATAAGAATATCAGCTTCAAGTCCAATACTTTCAACAGAAATTTGTTATATTGATGGTAAAGTAATAAGAACTTATAACAGCAAATCAACTACAATAAAAATAGATATTACTGACATAAAAAGTGGATTTTACATCATAAAAATACGCACTACAAAAGGTGTAGTAACCAAGAAACTAATTGTGCAATAATTCTACTTTGCTGCCATCAAATTCAGCATAAGAGACTCCCAAAAACCACGCTCCTAAGATAATCAATTCTCTACTTTGGGACAAAGAAAATACTTGGTCAAAATGATAGTGTCCTATGATATAGTAATCTATTGGCTCCGTATTGGCTTGGAAATACTTAATTATAGGCTCATCAAAACCTTTATTTGTTCCCTCCTGCCCTATATGTTTAGAACGTGAATAGTTACTCCACAAGTGAGCCACAGCCATACCAAAACGAGGATGAATTGCAGAAAAAAGTCCTTGCAAAAACTTGTTAGCAAACACAGCTTTCAAAAACATATATTTTTTGTCGTTGGCATCAAAGCCATCACCATGAGCCAAGAAAAAACTTTTACCTTCTATCTGACAAGTCAAAGGCTGACGATGTATTATGGCTCCAATTTCTTTTTCAAAGTAATCACCTATCCATTGGTCGTGATTGCCAATGAAGAAATGAATTTCAGTTTTTCTATCACTCATAAGTGCAAGAGTTCCTAAAAGACGTGTAAAATACTTTGGCACCACGGATTTGTACTCCCACCAAAAGTCAAAAATATCTCCTAACAAATACACTGCCTTTGTCTGAGACTCCTTGCTTAACAAAAGCGACACCAAGTTCTTCTCTCTTTGCACGCTTTGAGCAAAAGTAGGTGAACCTAAATGTGTATCCGCTATAAATATATATTTATCTTTCACTTATTTATTGGCTATTGGTTGTGTTGTGGCGCTCTTTTGCATATCTGCCTGAGCATTACGGATAAGATTACCCAAACCTATGGTATGTTGGTTTGTTGGCATAGTTTTGCTTAAACCAACATACACATCTTTATATACTTGCAAATCCTCTGGGTTTTTCAAAGAAAAAAGAAAATGATTATCAAAAGTACGGTAAAGTGCAATTATGCAAACCAAAGAACCTTTATTCTGTTGCAACATTTTTTTTATGTAAGCCTTTTGGTGTAATTCCAATACATTGTATTTATCCAAAAGTTGAGCTTTCACTTGCTGCACATTTGAAGCATATATATTGTCATGCAAAGTCTGTTGCAATGAAGCAAGCATTGTATTGGTTTGTATATATTCTTCGTTCAAGTCATGCAACATCTGGCAGTTCTTTGAGCCATTGATACTATAAGTGGAAGACAAAGAATTGAAGTTTGCATCCATTTTTATATCATCTCCACCCTGTGGCACAAGAGTTATGTAGTCATTCTCTGAAGCCATCAGAACATAAATAGAGGGGTCTTTCATTTGCTTTTTTATAGAGAATTTACCTTTCTTACTCAATGCAATAGTGTCCAAAGGCAAAAATCCCTGAGTAGTCATTTCCATAAGATAGAGTTGTTTATCTTCTCCATTTTTAATTGTGCCACTAATGCGCCATTGGTCTTTGGAAGGAGTACCGCATGAGGCAAACATTATTGCACTCAAAATAAAAAGTAATGATAATTTTTTTGTCAGTTTTGTTGTCATATTCTTATTTATTATTTATTCAATTTATCTCTTAGCACAAAGTCTGCAATACTCAGAGCAGCCATAGCCTCAACCACAACCAACACTCTTGGTACTATGCAACAATCCATTCTGCCAGTTAATTCAACATCTTTTATATTACCCAAAGTATCTATGAATGGTATTTCCCTTTGCAGCGAAGCAATAGGTTTAAATCCTACTCTAAAGTCCATTGGCATACCATTAGTCAATCCTGCTTGCACACCTCCACAATGATTTGTTTTGGTTTTAAAATTTTCTTGCCAATGGTCTATCTGCTCAGAGCCATAACGCTCACAGCCACTAAATCCATCACCCATTTCAAAAGCACAAGCCGAAGGAATACTCAACTGCGCCTTTGCAATTTGTGCATTTATCTTATCAAATATTGGTTCTCCCAATCCACAAAACAATCCCTGCACACTACAAGCTACAACACCACCAAGAGTTTCACCACGCTCTCTCAAAGTACTTAATTCTCTTTTTATTTCTTGCCTTTGGGTTGCATAATCATAATGACCAATCTTGTCTATTTTGGCTGTTATTGTTATGCCAAAAGTATTCAAAAATAATTTAGCCACAGCTCCTCCTACCACTCTTACAGTTGTTTCTCTACCAGAAGCTCGTCCAGCACCACTTTGTAACTTTAATCCATATTTCTTGTAATATGTATAATCAGCATGTGAAGGGCGAAACAAACCTTGCAAATAGTCATAATCTTGCTTACGCACATCAACATTATGTATCAAAAAAGCAATAGGTGAGCCAAGCGTTAGTCCATTCTCCACACCAGAAACAAACTCAACAGTGTCTTGCTCTTGTCTTTGGGTAGCAAAGTCTAAATTATTAGGTTTGCGTCTTGACAATTCGCTTTGAATAAATGAATCATCTATTCTGAAAGCTGAAGGCATACCTTCAATAACACCTCCCAAACAAACCGAATGACTCTCACCAAAAGTTGTCAATGAAAATAATTCTCCTATTTTATTTGCGCTCATTGTTTTTATGTTTGTGCCTTAGAATTAGATTGCAAAGTTATCTAAAAAATCCTTTCATCTAACAAAAATAATAAATTATACCCTCTATTTAGAAGAAAAGCACTATCTTTGCCAAATATTAGTTGTTTTAAACATAGTTATATATCAATATATAAGGAAATGACACAAAGAAAACTTATTGAAAAAGAAGACGTAGTTGTTAAGTTTGTCGGCGATTCTGGCGACGGTATGCAACTAACAGGAACTCTTTTTTCAGATACCTCTGCTCTTGACGGAAATGATATTGCTACATTTCCAGACTATCCAGCAGAGATTCGTGCACCTCACAACACCATAGCTGGTGTTTCAGGGTTCCAAGTACACATTGGAAAGAAAGTCTATTCATCTGGGGATAGTTGTGATGTATTAGTTGCAATGAACCCAGCATCTTTGAAAGCTAATCTAAAATGGGCTAAGAAAGGTGCCACACTCATTGTAGATACAGATACTTTCACACAAGAAGCTGTTGAGAAAGCAGGCTACACAAAAAGCCCACTTGATGATGATAGCCTTTCAAGCTTTAATGTAATTAAAGCACCTATCACAAAACTGACAACAGAAGCCGTGAAAGATGTCTTCACAGACAAAAAAAGTGCTGAACGTTGCCGTAACATGTTTGCCTTAGGAATGATATTCTTCATCTTCGACAAAGGATTAGAGCATACATTTGCTTTTCTTGAAAGGAAATTCAAAAACAAGGAAGATATAATAAAGGCTAACAAAGAAGTTGTTAAAGCTGGTTACGTTTATTGCGAAAACACAGATGTTTTACAAGTTCAAATGCACGTGCCAGAGGCTAACATGGAGAAAGGAAAGTACAGAAATATAACAGGAAACATAGCAGCAGCTTGGGGACTATTGGCAGCAGCAGAAAAAGCTCATTTGCCACTATTCTTAGGTTCTTACCCTATCACCCCTGCAACAGATATTCTTGTTGAACTTTGCAAACACAAAGAATTGGGAGCAAGGGTATTTCAGGCAGAAGATGAGATTGCTGGTATTTGTTCAGCCATAGGAGCTTCTTTTGCAGGAGTCATTGGTTGTACTTCCACTTCTGGTCCAGGACTTTCTTTGAAAAGTGAAGCTATTGGTTTAGCTGTAATGACAGAGTTGCCATTGGTTATTGTAGATGTTCAAAGAGGTGGACCTGCAACAGGTCTCCCAACAAAAACAGAACAAAGCGACCTTATGCAAGCCTTGTTTGGAAGAAATGGTGAGGCTCCTTGCATAGTCTTGGCTTCATCCACTTCTGCAAACTGTTTCTATTGGGCTTTTGAGGCTGTACGTTTGTCTTTGGAACACATGACACCTTGTATTTTACTTTCTGACGGATACCTTGGAAATGGTTCTCAGTTATTCAAGATACCAAAGATGTCTGACCTACCAGAGATTCACCCTCCATTTGCAACACCTAATGACCCTAATTACTTACCCTATAAGAGAGACCCTGAGACATTTGTTCGTCAGTGGGCTGTTCCTGGTATGGAAGGTTTGCGTCACAGAATTGGAGGTTTGGAAAAACTCAATGGCAAAGGTAGCATATCAACAGACAATGCCAATCATGAGCAAATGACATTCTTCAGAAATGCTAAAGTGGAGAAAATAGCAGACTTTATTCCAGAACAAGAAGTTTATGGTGATCAAGATGCTGACCTTTTGGTTATTGGTTGGGGTGGAACACATGGAGCTTTGGAAAACGCAGTAAAAGAAATGCGTCAAGAAGGCAAGAAAATTGCCTTTACTCATTTCAATTACATTTGTCCATTGCCAAAAAACACTGGAAACATTATAAATAAATACAAGAAGATTGTTGTTTGTGAGTTGAACATGGGTCAATTTGCTAACTATCTTCGTATGAAATTCCAAGGCAAATGCTTCTATCAATACAACAAGATTCAAGGTTTGCCATTTGAAGTTTCAGAATTGAAAGAAAAGTTTAACGAAATCTTGGGAGAATAAATAATATGGCAATAGAACATTCAAAAGTAGAGCTCACAAAACAGGATTTTGTAAGCGATCAAATGGTTAAATGGTGTCCAGGTTGTGGAGACCACTCTATTTTAGCCTCTGTTTTGGGAATATTCCCTAAAATAGGATACAAGAAAGAAAACTTCTGTGTTGTTTCAGGTATTGGTTGTTCTTCTCGTTTCCCTTACTACGTTAACACTTATGGTTTTCACGGCATTCACGGTAGAGCTGCAGCCATTGCAACTGGAGTAAAGATTGCTAACCCTAAGTTAAGCGTTTGGATAAACTCAGGAGATGGCGATGCAACAGCTATTGGTTGCAATCACTTTGTACAAATAGTCCGCAGAAATATGGACGTTAATTATATTTTGTTTAACAACCGTATTTATGGACTAACAAAAGGTCAATACTCACCAACAACAAAACAAGGACAGATAACAAAGACTTCTCCTTATGGAGTCATTGACTATCCTATCAATCCAGGTGAATTAGTCATTGGTGCAAGAGGTACTTTCTTTGCACGAGCTATTGACAACAATCCTAAAACACTTGGAGATGTTTGCATGGCTATGGCTAATCACGATGGTGCTGCAATAGTTGAAGTGCTGCAGAATTGTGTTATCTTTAACAACAAGACACATGAGGAAGTAACAGGCAAGGACGTAAAAGACGACCGTCAACTTTGGCTTGAACATGGCAAACCAATGCTTTTTGGTAAAAACAAAGAAAAAGGTCTTATCCTTCGTGGTACTCGTTTAGAGGTAGCAGAGATTGGCAAAAATGGAGTAACTGAGAAAGATATTTTAGTTCATGATGAAACAACAGAAAACTCTGGTATACACATGATGTTGGCTCAAATGTGCCCACCAGAGTTCCCTATGGCTTTCGGAGTTATTCGTGCCGTAAAGAAGCCTACTTATAATCAACTATTTGAAAAGCAAATGGAAGAAGTAAAGGCTCAATCAAAAATCAAGTGCATGGACGATCTATTAAACAGTGGTGAGACTTGGGAAATAAAATAATCCTGCGGTATTAAAAACACTAAATACAAAAAAGAGCAATTTGAATTTCCCCGAGTTGCTCTTTTTCTTTTTATAGCTATCTTTACTTGATAACTAATCAATCTGTGTTGCCAAAAGACGCAAAGAATCAAACGAAAGTTGTTTCAATACATCAGAGTATGAGTCAGCACTATCTATAATGGAGTTAAATTCTCTCCAACGCAAAGCACTAATTATACTGTCTTCTATCCAATAAAGAAATCTTGTCTTTGGACTCAAAGCCTCTAATTTTCTTATCTTCAAATATGAAGGCAAACCATCTGAAGTATCATGCCACAGATCAACAAAAGCCCAATTATATTGTTTGTGTGGCATTTTTTGCTCAATATATTCAAAAGCATCTTCTTGAATTATATTCACCTTGTCTGGATTTTCAAATTGTGGTAATATATATTTAGTAAATAACTCTATAACATTAGGGTCTTTCTCCACAATAGTAATTAAACAAACTTCTGTTTTCCTTTGCACCATATAAGCAAAATAGCCCATACCTAAGCCAAAGGTAATCACATTTCCATAAACAAGAGCAATATGTCCTTGCATTGTATTTATTTCATTGGGTTTTATTGCCATCCATTCATGCTCATTTTCCAAGACAACAGGAAAAGAAAATTCTGAATCAAAAAAACCAATCTGTGGCACCTCTTGCAATGCCTCTCCCAGCACAATATCTTTATATAAAAAAGCTTCATAAGGAGCATAAGACTGATAGGCAAAAGACCATTGCCCTATACTTTGAGGAGTTATCTTTATATTCTTATAGTAAGGATTTGAGTTATACTCATAAATAGAAAGAAATTTAACGGAGCAACGTAAATACCTTTGAGAAATCAGTCTATCCCTAACATTATTTTCAGGGTCAAGAGAGCAAAATTCACCCATCAAAAGATAATATATCATTTCCTTTGAAAAATCTCCTTCACTAAGCACACTTTGCATTAATTCTGGAGTTATGGCTCGTGGAAGCTTATCCAAATAATCACACATAACCCATGCTGCATCGTTATTTAAATGTCTTGTTTGCTTTAACTGTTGTATTTTTTCTATATCCTCTGTACTCATTTAGTCTTTATGGTATTAATTTTTCAAAGAAACAAAAAATGGAAACGAAGATACAATTTGCTCTTTCTTCGTTTCCAAATTATATATCAAAGTTTAAGAGCTGAGGGTTATTTACAAACCTGTGGCTCTGTCATCTTTGTAAGTCTTCTGTTTGCTAATTCTTTGCATTCAAATTCAGAATCCTCAAATGTCATTGGTTGTGGAGGTGTCTTTTGAGTGAAAGCACTTGCTCCACGAAGTGAACCTGTGATACCCATTTCTCTTGCAACCTTCAAATAACGAATAGCATCAATAACAACACCTGCTGAGTTTGGTGAGTCTATTACACTCATACGAGCATCAAAAGTAACAGGAGAACCACCAAAGCCTTCTAATTCCAAATGGAAAGTAGCAATCTTGTTATCTTTGTAATAGCGAATATAATCACTTGGACCCGCAAAAAGGAAGGTGTCATCTGTTGGGATATTACGAATATCGTTTTGACAACGGATAACGTTTTCTTTGCTTATCTTCTTTGACTTCAACCGATTTTGGTTCATCATATTCAAGAAGTCTGTGTTTCCACCAACGTTCTGTTGAATATGACATTTTACCTTATGACCACGTGCAAAAGCAAGTTCTTGTAACATTTGAGACATGATACTTGCACCAAATTGGCTCTTCATATCATCACCAATCAATGGTAGCCCTGCGTCAATAAATTTCTGTTCCCACTCTTTATTTGAAGCAATGAATACAGGAATACAGTTAAGGAAAGCCACATGAGCATCAATAGCACATTGAGCATAGAACTTTGCAGCTTGCTCACTTCCAACTGGCAAATAATCAATAAGAATATCTGCCTTTGTGTCTTTTAACACCTTTACTATATCCACCTCAGGAGAATCATGATCAACAACAAATGTTGTATCTTCTGGATACTTCTCATAGTTTGTCATATGTTCTGAAACGCCATCTAAAAGATGTCCCTTTTGAACAATAACCTTGCTCTTTGGGAATTTGTCTGGTTCTACAATGTTAATTGTGCAGTTTGGTTTTGCATAAATTGCCTTGTCCAAAGATTGACCTACTTTTCTTTTGTCTATGTCAAAAGCAGCTACTACTTCAATATCTGAGGCTGTATAGCCTCCAATATTTGCTGCCATCATTCCCTCTGGAGTGTTGTGATTGTTAGAATTTCCATAAAATTCCAAACCTTGAATAAGTGCTGAGGCGCAATTGCCCACACCTATAATTGCAATTCTAATCTTTTCCATTTCTGATATATGTTTTAAATCATTATTTTGTTATCTTCTTGTTATATAAGTATATCTTCTATCTGTGCAAGAGTACTAACTATGCAGTCAGCCTTCTGTGACATAATTTTTTGCTTATCGTCCCAACCTTTGCCTTTGAGCCAAAGAGTTGAACAACCCAAATCTTTACAAACAGCAATATCTTTATTATAAGAATCACCAACAATTGCACACTGGTCTGGTTGCAAAAGTAATTGGCGAAAAGCTATGTTGTAAATCTCGTTGTCGGGTTTTGAATGTCCAACTTTTGCACTTTCTATCACAAGGTCAAAATAATCCTTTATTCCAAAATCTTTGAGCACAGCATTTAAATTTCCATAAAAGTTAGATACCAAAGCAAGTGTATATTTATCTTTTAGTTTTTTGAGAGTTGTAGAAGACTTTTGTGTATTTTTTTTTGCAATAGCATAGCAACTTTGAACAATATCTTCAATCGGTGCTTGCACCTGAGAATCTATTAAAGCATTATTTACCAAATATTCTACTTGCAAAGATACTTTTAATTTTAGAGTCTGCAAAAAATCAAAGTCCTCTTTTATTAACCTATTTTTGCTTACTTTACGTTCAGCGTAAATATATGCTTGTCTTAAGTCACTATCAGACAGGTAAGAGAAATATTTTATCTCTTCAGAATAAAATATATTGTACCAATGGATACCCTGAGTATCCAAAGTAGCACCATAGTCAAAAATTATTGCCTTTATATTGTCTATATTTTCAAGTTTCATAGTTATTGTTTTTGTTTAGCTTTAAATGTTGTAAGTCTAATGAGTAGCATACCTATTATTATCCATATCAATTCACTTATTCTCATAACTATTCCCATAAAAACTCCTTCTTTTGAAGGCAAGCCTATACTTTTCAGTGCTAAAATCAAACCTCCTTCTCTTGTACCAAGTTGCATTGGAGCAAAGAAAAGCAAGTTAGCAAACAAAGTTGTTTCTGCACTTATAATTATTGGAATTATCAATGTCTCTGCAACTGATAAATTACTTCCAACACCAATAGCAAAAAAAATAAAAAGTAATTCAAAACAGCCCACAAATCTTGAAAGAGTTTCCAAGGTGAGAGATTTATAAAAACATGAACGATGATTTTGATACAAGTCTCTAATTTGGCTATCTACTTCCTTAATGTTTGCACAAAATTCGTCTGTCATTTTCTTCTTAACATAACCTTTTAGAAAAGGTATTTTCTGCGCAAACCGAAAGAATGACACCACAACTCCATGCTTGTAAGCCCTTGTAATGAAAAGAATACATATAAGACTTATAAAAATAAATATGGCAGCAATGATATTCACCATATGTGAAGCACGAGTATAGCTCAAAATCAATATGCAGCCTATTGTCCAAAAAACAAAATGAGACAAGATATGCATTATTGCATACATAAGCACAGAAGAAGTAGCTTTCTTGCCGCCAACATATTTTTTCATTGCCATTATACGATAAGGCTCTCCACCCAAAGCCATAACAGGGGTCAAATAGTTAATAGCATAGCCACTAATGGTCATTTGAAACATCTTGAGCATTGGCACTTGTTTTCGCTCTTCTTTATTATAGAAACTAACATATTGCCAAGCCTTCATATTTATAGGGTAAATCACCAAACGCAACAACACAATTGGTATAAAGAACCATGAAGTCTTTTTAAGATTATCAATAAGAGTTGCCCAACCAAGATTATATATCATAATCAAGATTGCTGCCACACCAAGAATATAAAATAATATTGAGTATTTCTTCTTCACTAAGCCTTTATGTTTTTAATATGTTGTAACTCTTTATCATAAGAGGCAAATAATTTTTCCTCTTTCAATATTAAATATATTAACACTGAATTCATAACCACCAAATCAAACACAAAATAAAGCCAAACTTGATTGATAAAAAGGCAGAAGAAACAGAACAACACTCTTGTATTAAACTGCAAGATATTGGTCAGTGGCATATATTTTTTATTTTTCTCTCTTATCTCATTAGACAAATCATTTGGTATAGAGTTTGAATACATTGTTGTGAGTGTCTTGAAAAAGTGTTGAAACTTTGGACTCATCATTTCTTGTTGATGAGTATAGTTTCTGTAAAACCATAGCCATATAATCTGAAACCAATCCTTTGGAAATTTCAAAGCGTGCCATTTAGTATTCATAGACTCATAAGTATCGTGTTCAGAGCCATTCTCTCCTTTAACAAAGAGAAGGTGAATATTTCTATAATAATCAGCCATCGCTGCATGACATATATGAGAAATTCCAGCCAAAGAACCCAAAAGCCATATCCAACCACTAAAACCTTGCAAAATATCAAGTCTTAGACATATAATAAGATACAAACCAATGAACCAAAGATCTCCAGCCAAACCATCAAGTATTCTACCCAAAAGAGTGTGATTGTTTGTCAGTCTTGCAAGCTGACCATCTGCACTATCAAAAGAATTTGCAAGCACCAAACAAACCATTCCTAAAATATTTATCTTCAAATCCACAGGATAAAAACACAACACAGCAAACACCCCGATAAACATGCTTGTAATAGTTATTATATTTGGAGTAATGCCGACTTTCATTGCACATCTTGCCCAAAAATATCCTATGGGACGATAGAAATGTATATCAAGCCATTCTTCTGTGTCTTGAGATTTCAAAGAGCCTTCCAAAGAAGTCTCTTGTGTTGTTTCTTGTTTATTCATAGTACCTTTATTTGCATTCATTCTCTTTTACAATTAAATCTGTTATGGCTCCTCTTGCCTGCTCTAAACAAGAAGAGTAAGAAGGGAAATCATTAACATCTATAACCTTGAATTGATTTTCATTTTCAACCACCACATCTATACCAAAAAAGTCTAAATCCAAACACCCAGCACATTGCTGAGCCAAGGCTTGCAATTTATTCTTATCAAATGCTGTATTCTTTTTATTCTCATTTACTTTGAAATGAAACTTATCTTCAGTTGGATAGAAATAATGGAAAAACTCTGAGCCTCTAATAGCATAACATTTTATAACATCACCATCAATATGTTCAGAAATAATTGCCTGCTTTATTCCTCTTTGTTTGTATGAGGCTATGATCTTTTGTGCTTGCTGAATATCTTTTGGACGACAAACATCTTCCTCTACCTGTGTTTGAAAGTCTGCCCTTTTAATCCAATTACTGTTATTATCTTGTAGTATTGTTATCAGTTGCTCAGGACTTATGTCTGTGGAGATTATTGTTGTTTTAGGTATAGGAATATTGTTTGCCTTTAGTGTATCTATGGCTTGTGCTCTGTAACAGTTTTTGCAGCCCTTTGAGCTATTAGCCACTTTTGTACCTTCTTGTTCCCAAAGAGCAAAAATATCAACTACTTTAGGATTTCTTGCCATTGAGAAAACATACTGTGGTCTTGCCACTTGTGTGCTGAGTAATTCATTTTCCTGAACTTCTTTGACATGAAAACCTTTATTTTTCAAATCTAAACAAACAGCATTAAATATTCCATCATCTTTAGCCTGACTATTTGGAGAATATGTCTTAGCTCTTCTAACTGCTAATAAAGACTTATTATCTCTATCTGCAAGCATATTATGAGCCTTTTCTATATCACCCACATGATCTATATCTATTATTTTCCCAAAGTCAAAAGCCATAACTTGCAAACCTTGTTCAACCAATAGTTGCTGATAGTTTCGCATTCTTGACATTCCTCTTTCAACTGCCTTAAAAACTAAATCAATAGCCTTTTGCCTAAAACAATATATTCCTCCCGAAACCACACTTGTTATTTGTGTCTTTTGGGAAGAATATCTTGTTATCATATTTGTGGAGTCTTTCTCTATCCACAAGGGTTTTTCATCATCGACAAAAGAAGTTACTCCCATAAGAGCATCAATTGTCTTTTGGTTATTAAAATCCGATATGTATTGAGAAAACTTTCTATCATCAAATATTGTATCCACTGTTGTTAGACAAAGTTCTGAAAAAGGTGTCCTTTGACAAATTTCATAGAAACTATGCAAAGAAGAAGGTGTAGATTTAACTATGAGTTGTATTGGCAGATTATCTTGTTTTTTGCTTTCAAGTAATTGCTTTAATGATTGCGATTCTTCATTTATTATTATGGTTATGCTTTCTGCTTCATTGTTCTTGAAGATACGAATTAAGCGTTCAATTAGCCTTTCGCCCCCAAGCGACACCATTGGCTTTAAATCTGTAAATCCTTCTTGTTTAAGTCGTGAACCCTCTCCTGCTGCAATTATAGCGTAATTCATAGTGTTTTGTTGTTCCATTTATTAAAAAGTAAATCGTAGTCTAAATCTTATTCCCCACTTGCTTATGCCCAAATTATCAAGATAAGTAAAACGTCTCACATAATCTATTCTTAGCACATTAAATATATTGTCTATTCCCACATTAGCTTCCACATAAGGAACATTATTCAATGAATAAGTACCTTTTGGATAAGCCATAAGCTCTTGGTGATATACAGGGTTATTTTCTTTTTCAACTTGTCCCCACAGAGCTTTGACTGCAAAAACCTCTCTCCACTTTAAAGCCCTAATCAAAGGTATGCGATTAAATATATATCCATTGCAATTATAGTTAAATATAAATTGAAAATAGTCTTGAGAAACAAATTCAAAATAGTTCATTAAGTTAAACGCTTCATCTTGATAAGCCCAGTTTTGGTTAGCATGAGCAACTGTAAGCAAAGGATAAGGTACTTTACCAAATATCTTACCAGCACTTATATCAAAGTCAGCAAAACCAAAAGGTAACAAATAAGATCTCTTTTGAAAAGCTGCCACCAATTTATGAAATTCAAAATCTCCTCCCATAAGTTTTGAACCATAAGTATAAGTCAAAGAATAAATAGGTGTTGTGCTGTTCATTGGCAAACGATAACGCTGTATTTGCAAAAACTGTTCTCCTTTTGCATACCTAAGTTCCACTTCTGCTGTTGTGGTTTTCAATGGGTCATAAGTTGTCTTACCGTCATAAGAAACAAAAGTTAGCTTTGCCAGAGGCTGTTGTTCCAAATGTTGAAGTTTAGCACGCAAAGAAAACTGTGAAACAGTCTCATACTCATACTCAACAAAAGCACGATGATTAAAAGTCATTTTATCAATATCTCCTCTATTGAAAGAGAGAAACAAACGGTCTGCTGTTCCCATTAAAAGCTTTTGTCCTTGTATATCAGTATTTGATTCATAACCCACAGTCAAAAGATTCTTTGGGAATTCCCATTGATGATATTTTTTGTTTGCAAAGTTATACATTACGCTAAGAGCATATTTCCAACGGTCATATATTTGATGATAATCCTGGTCATCTTTAGTATAATTATATTCTCCTTTTGTACTGTATGCTAAGAAGCCATCTAAGAATATATGCTTATTAAAATTAATGTTTGTCTTTCCTCCCACACGTAAACGCACTCCTTCAATACTATTCCAACTTACAGTGTTTTCCACAGGACCATAATCAAACTTTCCCAAATCAACATAACCTGAGGCAAAGGCCATAATTGTATTCAACAAAGCCTTATAGAAAACAATATTGTTAAGTTTATTACTATTGTCATACGTCATTTGCTCAGAAGGAGTCAATTTAGCTATACGGTTTGCGTCCCAATAAGTCAAGGAACGTTTATTGTAATTATCAACTCTTTGTGTTAAGTCAAAGCTATTATAGAAATTCTCTTCCATTGGAGTGTTATAAACAAAATCAGCATAAGTACTATTCTTTCTACCGTGTATTTTTACTCCATACATATTGCATTCAATCTCTATATTATCTTCACTAATACGCCAATGCCCTGCATCTTTTGTATATTCTTGAGTAACAAACATATCACTCACAAAATTTATTCCACTATTCTTTGGAAGATTAAGAATTATCTTCTTAACAGCATAATTTGTATCTTTAGTAATCCACAATTTCCCTGAAAAGCCAATGTCTCTTAGGTTTGCAGGATTAAATGACATCACAATACAACTATCCCCCTTGAAAAGTACTGTATCATTGAGAAAAAACTGATAGAAATGTGTAGCCTTTGTATCCCCAAGTGGTGAAAGGAACTCATTACTCAACAGCTTAATATTGTCATTGTATATATCTATGTCTCCAAAGATTTCTTTCAGAGTAAATTCAATGCTTTGCTGGTCAAGAAACTGGCTAATCTCAACATCTTTTTGAGCAATAACCATTTTCTTCTTACTATTAGAAGAACGGCGATAGTAGTTATCTGAAAGCGTTTCCATAAAATAAACCGGCAAATAATTCTTACCGCTCAAAGAACTCATTTGTAAATTATCAAACAAAAAGTCTATCTTCTTGTAAGGAGCCTTATTTCTAATGCTATCATTGATATTGGAAATAGCAAGCTCGTTTTTTTCATGTCTTTTGTATTGATAGTAGTCGTTATTGGCTATATTATTGGCATCTTTGTGCTTTTGAACATTTTCTATCAGTTCAACGGCCGGATTATTTTTGCGTGAATACTTTTCTTTTTTTGCTGTTATTGTTGCCTCTTTAAGTGTAGTTGTTTCTGGGTCTAATTTCACATTAATAACATTCATTGTTCCTTGCCTAATGTGCTTGCGTACTTTTTTATAACCCACAAATTGATAAGCTATGCTATCACTTTTTACTGTAACTTCCAAGATATAAGAACCATCAGAAGCACTCATAGTTCCTATAAGACTTCTGCCAGTAGTTGATATGTTGACATAAGGCAAAGCTTCGCCTGTCTTACTATCTGTTATTTTACCTCTAACTATGGTTTGTTGAGCCACTGCAACACAGCCACAAAGTATAAGCATTGCAAAACTCAAAAATCTAAATATCTTTCCCATTTTATTATTAGTATATCACTACAAATGTGTAGCAATAAATGTTTTTTGTTGCAAAAACAGTGCCACAAATTACTGTTGAACCAATAAATTCAATTATTCATTGATTGTCCATCAATAAATCTTTTGCAAAGATACAGAAAACCAAATAAACGAAAACAGTTTTCTTGTTCTATTTATTTTTTTTAACGTTCCACCAATACGTTTATGTAATGTATTTCAGCAGAATAGAACCTTGAAAAAACATTAACAAAACCACTCTTTCTAAAACATAGAAACAGTCTCACGTTTTCTTTGTTTTAGTTCACTCAATCTTTGTTTTAAATAATTGTTTCTTTGTTTTAGGTTGTTCTTTCTTTGTTTTAGTAGTGCTATAACCCCATTATAGAGACACTATAACCCCATTATAGAAGCTCTATAATGGGGTTATAGAATAATTATTTCTTAGTTTGAGTTTGTCAAAGCTCTGTTTGAGCAATTTATTTCTTGATTTTGCTCTTTATTTTCTTAGGCAATTCTAAACGATACCTTGGTTTAATACCTTTTTGCTTTCTTATCTCCACAAAAAAGAAAAGTGCCACGCAAAGCAATGAAAGAGCAAAGAGTAAAGGTGTAAATAGCACATGATTATCATTAAGATTTACAGGTATGCGATGAGAATAGAACAAATAACTTGCCACCACCACAACTGCATTATTAAAGAAATGATAAGTCATATTCACAAATATATTCCCAGTCCAAACATACAGATATCCCAAAATAACACCCAAAATAACTCTTGGCACAAAAGCATATATCTCCATGTGAATTAAAGAGAACAAAATAGAAGTTATAATCACGCCAGCAAAGGTATTTTTGCACAAAGCAATAAGAGTCTTTTGCATAGCACCACGAAAGAACATTTCTTCCACAATAGCGGGCAAAAGTGCCAACACTAACAAATTAGCAATAAAACCTCCAGTAGTCGTATTGCTCAAAAGACCTTGCATTATGCGCTCAGAAACAGCCTGAATAGCCTTCAGCACCTGTTCATTGGGCAAATGCCAACTTTCATTCCAAATATTCAATCCTGCAACAAAAGGAGCTGAAATCACAGTTAGTGCAAAAGCAAAAAAGATATAGTAAGTGTAGGAGCATTTCTTTACACTCATAAATCCCAAAGCCTTATTCTCAAATATCTTTCCCCAAACTATTGCAGAGAGAGCAAACATTATCACCGAACTTACCGCTTGTTGCAAAAGTATATTTTGAATTGGCACAATGATAAAGAATATCCCTGCTATCATTGCAAAAATCATAAATATACATATCACCATCAGAAATTGCACCAATGGCTTTGAGCCGTTCCATTGTAAAGTAAAGCGTTTCATTTTCTTGTTATTATTTTTTGTTTGCACCCCCGGGCAGAATCGAACCGCCATCTTTGGTTCCGGAAACCAACGTTCTATCCGTTATACTACGGGGGCAAAATGTAGATATTATGTTTTATTTTTGTTGATTGGTTTTCATTCTCTCCTTTATTTTCTCCTTTGCCATCCAAATAGCATCTTCTTTAACAGCTTCTTTGAGTGATATATGTTTTTCATCGGCCTTTAGCTGTACATCTTTGAGCCAATTCTTATCACTATTGATTTGTCTAATATAAAAAGAAACAAGTCTGTCATAAAGATGCTTATCATTGCTGAAAACATACTCCTGATAAACCTCTTTAAAGAATTTGTCTGGCGTAAATTGCAATGTACCCTGAGTCATTACCATAAGCACCACGTCAAAGGTATTCATTTTCTCTTTAACGTTATACATATCCATCACATGACCAATATCCTTGCCGTCTTTGGAAACAGCATCAAAGTAATACCAATATTCACTATCACCAAAGACCCATTTCTCTAAACCAGTATCACGCAAGCCATGATAATAGCTATCTCCTATCACAAGAACTTTTATTTTCTCTCTTTGGGCTGTGGAAGACTGTGGAGCAAATGTAATATGTGGCATTGGATTGTCTGGTATTGGGAAAATAAGGTTTAGTATCTTTTCCAAATCATCATCTTTGCCATTCATAACCTTTGACATTGTTATATTCTTGGCAATTATGTGTGGCAGCAATCTATTATATTTAGCCTCAAAATAACGGACAATGGAGTCTTGAGCCAAAAGACAAGCATATTGATTCCAATGTACTCCAGTCTTTGGATAAAGCGGATATTTGGTTTTACCCTTTAGTGAGCATATCCATTTGTTAAAGTCCAAATAATTTATGTTTGCCTTATACAGATATTGGCTATATAAGTCGTAATTTGTCGGTTTAATTTTCTTTTGGTAACGAGAGGGCAAATATTCTGGATAAAAGTCAGCCTTACCCGGTGCTATCAGAACAACTAAGTCTGTATTATGAGCCTCTAACGAATCTCTTAAATGTGAAAGACAAGTAACATTATTCACAATAGTGTTTTTGTCTGAAGTATTTTCTCCATTGTGATTATAGACATAGCCATATTGATATAGATAACTATCTTTTCCCACAAAAACATCTGCCTTGCTTGTGGAAAAGAAAGAATAACGCATTTGATTTGCCAGACGTATAAATTTACTGCTAAAGGCTAAGCGTTGTTTAAGGTATTGTTCTTCATCTCTCTGCCAAGTGCCGCTCCAAATACTAGCCTTGTGCATAACAGGGCGCTCTGCTTTCTCTATATAACCCTCAAGCTGTCCTCGGCCATAGCCACACAAAGACAGTATTGCTGGTAAGCAAAGACAAAAAAATATAATCCCAATTAATATTCTTTTCATCATATCTTAGAATCTAAAATAAATAAATGGATTAAAGTCGTTAGCAAAAAGAAAAGCACAACTCAAAATCATAAGAGCACTTGCTCCAATACTCATTCCTATATGTTGTTTTGTTGTATAATAACTATTATTGAATACAAAAGCCATTATTTTCTTGCTTTTGGGTAACAAAGAGAAAAAAGCAAACACCAAAGCCAAAATAGAACAAGAAACAAATTCTTTATCCAAAACAAAATCCCCACAAGCAGAGAATGCAAACAGTTTTTTTATGTAATCAAAGGCTTCTGTAATTGAATTTGACCTAAATAATACCCAACCAATCATAACAACAAAGAATGTCAGCGCCACTGGCACCACCTTACCCGTACGTTTCAATAAACGTGTAAGAAACATCTTATCCATAACTATGAATAATCCATGATAAACACCCCAAATTACAAATGTCCAAGCAGCACCATGCCAAGCTCCACACAAAATAAAAACTATCCATAGGTTTATATATGTTCTTGCAGCACCTTTACGATTGCCTCCAAGTGGAATATATAAGTAGTCTTTCAAAAAATCGCCCAATGTAATGTGCCAACGCTTCCAAAACTCAGAAATATTGCGTGAAGTGTATGGCAAATTAAAGTTCTCAGGGAAAGAAAATCCCATTATCTTTCCCAATCCAATAGCCATATCTGAATAACCAGAGAAGTCAAAATAAATCTGCATTGTATAAGCAAACATTCCAACCCACGCCATTGGCGTTGACAAAGAGGATATGTTAGAAAAAACATTATCAGCCTGAACAGCCATTGTGTTAGCAATAAGAATCTTCTTTGCAAGTCCTATAGAAAAGCGATAAAATCCTGTTAGTTTATCATTATTTGTCTCTACTCTTTGTTCTATTTGGTCAGCTATTGTTGTAAAACGAACAATAGGACCGGCAATCATTTGAGGAAAAGCTAAAATATAAAGCATATAATCAGCTACACTCTTTAATGGACGATGAATTTTTCTATACACATCAACCACATAAGTAATAGATTGAAATGTATAAAACGAAATACCTATTGGCAACAACACAGCAGTCCATTTCACCTGTATTATACCCACAGCCTTGAAAGCTGCATTGACATTCTCAATAAAGAAATTAGCATATTTGAAATAAAACAGAAGTAAAAGATTTAGAGCCACAGCCACAATCATCAGTGTCTTACTCTTCCCCACATCACTATTTTGTTGCACCTTATACATACTTCTTACTATGTAGAAAGTAACAATGATTGAGCCTATCATTATTAAAAGAAATGAAGGGCTACCCCAGCCATAAAACAATATACTAAAAAGTAGTATTACATAATTCTTCCATTTCTTAGGAACAATATGGTACACCAACAAAAATAGTGGTAAGAAACAAAAAATAAATATCACACTACTAAAGACCATACTTACATTTTTCTATTGTTAATATCTCTCTTTACTTATTCCTTAATTATTTGAGGTCTTCCAACAATAGCAAGTCCTCCTTCAGCCGTTTCCTTATACAAAGAAGGCAAGTCTTTACCTGTAAGTTTCATTGTCTGCACAACCTTATCAAAAGAAATCATATGTTTGCCGTCTGACATCATAGCATAAAGATTTGCATCTAAAGCTCTCAGAGCTGCAAAAGCATTTCTCTCTATGCAAGGCACCTGAACCAAACCGCAAATCGGGTCGCAAGTTAAGCCCAAGTGATGTTCCAAACCTATCTCTGCTGCATACTCAATCTGACGTGGAAAAGCTCCAAAAAGTTGGCTAGCTGCAGCTGCAGCCATTGAACAAGCAGAGCCAATCTCTCCTTGACAACCAACCTCTGCTCCTGAAATAGAAGCATTAGTTTTAATTACATTACCAAAAACTCCTGCAGTAGCCAGAGCCCATATTATTTGTTTATCAGAAAAACCATGTTCTTTGTTCAAATGATAAAGCACTGCTGCCAGCACTCCAGAAGAGCCACATGTTGGAGCTGTAGCTATTTTTCCTCCTGCTGCATTATGCTCGGCCACGGCAAGGGCATAAGCCTGCACAGCACAACGTCCATAAAGCGAAGACTTATAACTACGCGCCTTTGTATAGTAAGACATGGCTTTTCTACGCAAATGAATAATTCCAGGCAATACTCCCTCTTCTTGCAATCCATCTTCAACAGACTGTTTCATCACTTGCCAAACCTGACTCAAATAATCCCAAATATCGTCTTTTTCAAATCTTTGCACATATTCCCAGAATGTCATTCCTTCTTTTTCTATAAAAGATAGTATTTGACTAAGAGTTTTATGTGGATATATATTTTCCTGAGTGAATTGAGTATTTTCATCTGCTATTTTGCCTCCTCCGATACTATAAATAGTCCATTCCTTTATCTTTTTGTTGTTTTCGTCAAAAGCCTCATAGAGCATACCATTTGGATGAAAAGGCAAAAAAATCTCAGGATGCCAAACAATATCTGTCTTTTCTGTTCCCAAAACATCAATTATTGCCTTATCAGTCAAGTGTCCTCGTCCAGTTGCTGCCAATGAGCCATAGAGCGTTACTGTGTAATGAGTAGCCTTTGGGCACATTTGTAAAAAACTTTCGGCAGCACTTCTTGGTCCTATTGTGTGAGAAGATGATGGACCATTTCCTATACGATAAATTTTCTTTATACTTTCCATATCTATTATTGCTTTATTTTAAATTGATTGCTTCTTGATTCCTCTTCAATATCTCTTGATTTTAAAAATCTGTATTTTGATTTCATTTTGTATAGTTTATATTGTGCGGTTTTCAAGTATATAGGTTCATAAAGAGTATCTAATTGCATACGCTTATACATTTGTTCATCTTCAATCAAAAGATATTTCTGCCATAATTTGTTAAAGGCTAAATTGACGCGTTTTTCTCTGTAAAAATAAGCACACAAATTTGGCGATTGTAAAATAGTAGAGCGTAACACAGAAACAGTATCCCCCTCTTCTAACTGACTACAAATAACATTTGTCTCTTTTATCTTCGTTTCATCTCTTCCTATTTTGCCATAATTGCACACATTCAAAATAATTGCCAAAAGCAAAACAGATCCTCCGCTATACAATATAATATTATTTTTTTTATCTGTTAGCCTCTGGCTGTAGTTTTTCACTATCTGACTAACAAATCCCGCAAAAGCAATAGCCATAAAAGGATAAACTGTTATCAAGTAAAAGCCTCTTTGTTTCAGACTTATCATCATTGGCACAACACCACAAAGTGAGAAGATAATCAACATAAGAAATATTTTCATATTCTTTTGTCCCACCACTTGCAAAGTACGAGAAGAGAATGCTCTAAAATTAAATCTTAACTTTACAAGCAAACAAGTAAGCACTAATGCAATAGGTAGCAAAAGCTGTGAAAAGAATTTATAGAATATCAAAAAACGAGTATTAACCACTGGCACATCAACCCCTGAAAGCACAAGGGCAAAATATCTTATCATATAATTTCTTGCTTGAGGAATAAAAAGTATAGCTTGCATAAAAACAAGAAATACAAACAAAATAAAAAGTGTATCTTGCAAAACTGTAGAAAATTTATCCCTTCTTTCAATCAACCAATACACCAAAGGAAAAGCAAGAGGATACAATCCAGTAAATCCCTTTGTCAGAAACACAAGCACCAATGAAATTCCACTTAAAAACAAATACACAAATCTCTTTTTATTACTTTGAGCCTTAAGCATAAATATAACTGAAAGCAGCACAAAAATCATCATTGTGTTTTCAAGCATATTGTTTGTTGCACACCATGATATATCTGGTATAATGAAAAAGAACAAAAGGGGTAACCATATAAGATTTTTCTCAAATCCAAGCAACTTCCATATTCTCACAATAAACAAAGCTGAAATAATTATTGTCAGTACAGAATATAACTTATCAACCCAAAAGGCATCACCAAAGATGTTAAAGAACCCTGCTTGTAACCAAAAAGCCAAAGGAGGATGAGAATAAAAAGTATGATTATATGTATCTGTCAAACTCAAATGCCAAGGTGAGCAATAACCGCAAGCCAAGTTATGAGCAATAGTTGAATACCATAAACCATCTAAAAACATTCCTTGAGTTAAAAAATATGGGCTAATAAACAGTAAGAATACTCCCAAAACAAAAAGCAACAAGCCTAAAGTTTTCTTATCTATTTTCATTTGCTCACATTCGTTTTGTATATAAACATATCATTGTTTTTAATGTGTCTCGGATTCATCTTCTGTAATAAACGATCTATAAAAGAAGCTGTTTTAGTTGTCTTATATTCTAAAAGTGGATATTTGATTTTCATCTTAGCCACACGCAAAGCTAAATTCTTCTCTCCTTCAAAGATTATATATTGAGGTCTAACACTTATTGCTGAATCCCAAACCTCTTTTGTTTCATTGGAAATATAATATACTTTTGCATCATAGTTTATATATGTACGTGGAGCCAAGGTTACATTATCAGTATTTGTATTTTCAATAGCAAAAGCATTGACATTTGTTTGATGAGACAAATAAACCATACTTTCAACTCGTGCTCTTTTTGAATAATGCACGCAAACCGGCACAAGAAAAATAAAGTTAATCACACAAGAAACCACAAAACAAACTTTAATTGTTTTCATCAATCCCTTCTTATACTCATATTTATTTCCCCAATCCCAAATAGCAATCATTCCTAAGATAATTACCATTGGCACAATAGTCAAAATAAATCTTTCTTGTTTGTTTGGAAATATAGAGTGAAAGAAAAAGAATGCGAAAGTCGGCAAAAACAAATACAATCTTTTCCACTCATAGAAGAATCCTACTAAAAGCAAAATACTAAATGGTGGCAAAAGCAATCCAAATAGCACAATAAAATATTGATACCAAGGAGCATTAGGATATGCACCTGAAGAGGCAAGATTATAACGAACATATTCTGCCATTTCTGCAAAAGGTCTATGCCACATAACAAGGTCTGTTACCTGAGTGGCAAAGAATCCAACACAAAAAGTTAAAGCAAAAACTATTGCTTGTTTCCATTCTTTCTTTATAAGTAAAGCAAGTCCAAAACCTCCAACAAAAAACACTGCTTGCAATCTTATACCCATACCTATGGACATAATCAAAGCACTATAACAAATAAGCAATAGTGGTTTTTTGCTTTCCTTTGAACAAATATATAGCCATAGCCCCCAAAGCAAGAAAGGCACACAAACTACCTCAACCAAATTTCTTACTGCCAACCAAGGGAAAAACCAATACAAAGCCAAAAGCCAACCAACAGCATTTGCACTGTTTGTATTTTTTGTCTCATATTTAACTATCTTATATCCAAAATAGACAGTCAGCAATGAGAAAAGAGCTAAAAATAGTCTAACAAAATACATTTGGCTATTTAACTCCGTTAGACCAAAAAGACTTAAAACCCAAAAGACACAGTAACTCACTATTGCATACAAAAGAGAATGTCCTTGTGGATTTGCTCCAATATTGCCATATATAGGCAACCAACCTCCATAATTGTGTCCACTAAGCCATGAACGAGAATTTTCTATAATCAAAAAGTGGTCGTCATACATTCCAAAGCCTTTTGCAAAAATCACACACACTATTCTTACAAGCAAAGCAATAACAATAATAATAGTAAGAGGGTTTTGTGTATAATACTGTTTTAAAGGCTTCATATCAATGGTTTTGTTTATACAAGTGTATGACGAATAATAGCAGTAATATCTTCAATTATTGTATTTGCAAGGTGATTAGCTTTTGTTATATCATCACTCTCGCTATATATTCTTATGATTGATTCTGTGTTACTCTTTCTCAAATGAACCCATTCGTCATCAAAATTTATCTTAACACCATCTATTGTTACCACATCATAAGAAGAGTATTTCTTTGCAATCACTTCAAATATTTTATCTACATCTATGTCTGGAGTAAGTTCCATTTTATTCTTAGAAATAACATAATATGGCAATGAATCTCTAAGAGCAGAAGGTGTTGTATTTTTCTTAGCAAGCAAAGTTAAGAATAGGGCTATTCCAACCAAAGCATCTCTTCCATAGTGCAATTCAGGATAGATAACTCCTCCATTACCTTCGCCACCAATGACAGCATTAGTCTCTTTCATTTTTGCAACCACATTCACTTCTCCAACAGCAGCAGCATTGTACTCTTGATTATATTTTTCAGTAACAACTCTCAAAGCTCTTGAAGAAGAGAGATTGCTAACTGTTTTACCAGGTGTGTTAGACAAAATATAATCTGCCACTGCCACCAATGTGTATTCTTCTACAAAAGGCTTGCCTGTCTCACAAACAATTGCTAATCTATCCACATCTGGATCTACAATAAATCCAACATTGCATTGCTGATCAACAACTTTATCACATATCTGTGAAATATTCTCTGGCAATGGCTCTGGATTATGAGCAAAAACGCCACTGACATCATCATTCAAAGCAACTACTCTTTTAACTCCTAAAGCTTCAAACAATTTTGGCAAAGCTAAACCACCTGTAGAATTAACAGCATCAAAACAAACTTTAAAATCAGCCTTAGCAATAGCATCTTTATCCACCAATGGCAAAGCAAGAATTTTCTCTATATGTTTATCTATTGTTGTTGTATCTGTTGTGCAATGACCTAATTTCTCCACTGTAGCAAAAGAAAAATCACATTTATCAGCCAGTTCAAGTACTCTCTTACCTTCTGCATTAGTTATAAATTCTCCCAAGTGAGAAAGGAATTTCAAAGCATTCCATTGCATAGGATTATGTGAAGCAGTTAAGATAATACCTCCATCAGCTTTTTTATCTATAACAGCCATTTCAACAGTTGGAGTTGTAGAAAGGTCTGTATCTATAACATCTACACCCATTCCCATAAGTGTACCAATGACTAAATTCTTAACCATAAAACCAGATACTCTTGCATCTCTACCCACAACAACTGTTAGATTATCTTTGCCCAAACTTTCTTTAAGAAACTGAGCAAAAGCAGAAGTGAATTTTACTAAATCAATAGGTGTAAGATTATCTTTTTCAACGCCACCTATTGTTCCTCTAAAACCTGAAATAGATTTAATTAATGACATATTGTTTTTCTTTTTGTTCCTTGATATAAAACTTATCCACAAACACCCTATTTGTGAATAGTCTGCAAAGGTACAAAATTTTCTATTGTCTGAGCAACTTGTTTATAGACAGGAGTGTGATTTATAATTTTTTTATCCTTATCAAGGATATATAAGTCAGGAGTTAAAGGAATATCCAATCCATACTTTTCTTTCAATTCATCATTTGTGCTTTTGACAACAATCCATGGGAAAAGTCTTTCTTTAGCAAAGTTAATACTATTTTTCAAATCATTATCCAAATCCACAGCAAAAATTTCTACATCATATTTTTGCTTATCTGAGGCATAAAATTGCTCTAAGACATCAATATTAACCTTGCAAGAATGACAAGAGGAAGCAAAAAAATACACAACAGTAAAAGCGTGATTTTGATCATAAAGAGAATGTGATTTACCATTTAAATCATTGAATGTAATATTTACAAACTTATTATCTGGCAACAAAGGTCTAACCTTTGAAGCCATTTGTCTTAGTTGTTCTATCTCTGAGGGCAAAAAAACATCATAATCACTACTATCCAACAAATCAACAGCGCAGACAAATCTTTCTTCTCTGTCTGAGAAAGGAATATTTTTGTTAGCTCTAATCATATATTCAACAGCAAAACGCACATACTCATTATTTTTTACTCCTGTTTGCTTCTGTGCTTGAGCAATGTAATCTTTCAATGATACAAACAACGAATCTTTGGAAGGATAAGTAATATCATCAATATAAGTATTAAACTTTTTAAAGAAGTATGGAGTGCCTATCAACCTTTGGTCTGTGAAAGGAAAATTATCCCAATAATGAATTCTAAAATAATGTCGGAAAGTATCAACTTTGCTCATATCTATACTATCTCCTTTATAGAAATATTTTGGAATCAATGGGTCTTTTAGCATAGAGACAATAATTGTCATTATGTTTTGTGGATATGTAGTATAGAAATTATCTACAAAACTGCTATATGCTCTTTCTGCATCTCTATAAACCACAGACAGACTATCTTTATTACCACCTGCTTTCAAGGATTGTTTGATGCTTCTTTCCTGACTACGAATATCCGAATTTGCTTTTTGATACTCAAAATAAATATCGTTTTCTCTACTACCCTTTATTTTGAAATTCCAAAAAGGATCTACCTCTATGGAAAAAACACTATCTTTATCTAAAACAAATGTAAAAGCGTTTATATTCTTTGTTGCAAAGACAGCTAAACCTTGATGAACACCATTCTTTTTAAAACGAAATGTGCTATCTTTTTGCATAGACATACTATCCAAAACAATATCTTTATCTCCATAGACTCCTTTAATATAGACTAAAGTATCTTGCAAATAATGCACACGAAAAGTTATGTCATAGTTTATTGTACTTTGTGCTTTTAAACCAACACAAAGAGAAAAACCTACTAACAGAAAAAAAATCTTAGAACTTAATTTTACCTTGGTCATAAAGCTCTAAGTATTTCTCTATATTATCTCCTTTAACCTTTTTTCCTATTATACGATTATCACTATCCAAAATAAATATAACAGGAGTTACATCAAGGTCAAAATATTCGTGCCAATCATAATTTGCAATCAATCCATTTACATTGAACCAACGATCATCTTGCTCAAAACCATGTTTCTTTATACTTTCTTGCCATTGAATTGTATCTGGAGCAGAATTGACAGCCATAACAGAAAGATCATACTTATCTTTATTCTCCTTATAGAACTTATAAAACTTTGGCACCTCAACTGCACAATGACCACAGTCATAAGCCCAAAATATTAGTATCTTATACTTTGAACGCATAGCATACAAAGATTGCATTATACCACTTTTATCTGGACAAATTAAATCAGGCACTTGCTTTTTCAAAGAACTATGAGACCATTTCTCTGCCCTTACAACTTCTTTTTCTACATCTGTTGGACTCATCCATATGGCCTTTCCTGTGGCAAAATACTTGTCAATCAATTTTACATATATCTCATCTTGTCCCATATATGGACTTTGCAAATAGCGTTCTGTAATATCATGCAACCAATATCTAAACATCAATGGATTGTTTTGAGTTTTATCTATCCAATATGAAGCTAAAGCAAAAATACTGTCAATAGTTTGATACTTCAACTGTTCGTCCCAATATCTGTTGTAGTAATCATAGAATACTCCTTTTGGAGTAAAAAGAAGCCCTGAACAAGACAAATCCATATTATCAAAATAGTGATGCAGATACCAATCATATTCTGCTCTTTGTATAGCCAAAGAATCCTTGCTTACTCCATCTGCCTTATATATCACTTTGCTTTGAGGGACATCTATTGATTTTGTAGCCTCAAAAACCTTGCTTAGCAAATCCTGAGGGTTGTTTTTAATATAAGCTATCTTCAAAGAATCATTCTGCACTCTCAGTTGTGCTGCCTTTGAGTCAAATACAGCCTTATCCATTGAAGACTTTTGGATAGAAATTTCCTTCATTTGTTTTTCCAAAGCACTTGAAGCCTGCATATAAGCAAAATAACGTGCATTGCAATCAGAGCCTTTAACCTTCATATACTGAGTCCAATTCTTTTGATTTGTCAAAAGAGTAAAGTCTTGGTCTTTATCCATTATGAATTCAAAGTACTTACCACTTGGGTTTGAGAAAAAATAAATTCCATCTTCAAAAACACGTTTTGGGTTCTTAAAAACGAATTTACCTTTTTTGCTTTGTGCTGTATCCAAAGCATAAGTACCATTAAGATAATAACGTCCCAAATACATAACAGAGTCCTCTGAACCTGCAATTTGCAAAGTAATGTTATATTGAGCCTTTGCTTCCCAAGAGAACAAAATAGCAAAAGCTACAAAACCAAATAATTTTATTGTTGTAATTTTTTTCATACCTTATATAACAAAATTTTAGTATCTTTTTGTATCACTGAAAGCAAAAAAAATAGCCTTTATTTTTATAAAAATATGAAACGCAAAGCAATACATTATTATTGCATTTCTGCAAAACTTGCTTTACTTTATTCATATCAAGAGAGGTTTTTTATTTCTTTGTTTTAAAAAATTATATCTTGATTCTAATTTACTGTTTCTTTGTTTTAATTTACTGTTTCTTGATTTGAGAAATATAAACTCAAACAATATTTCTTTGTATCTTTGCAACAGAAAATACGTAATCAAATGAAAACAAGTCTTGCAGAATTCAAACAATATATTGCTCAATTAGAGGAAATAGACTCCATTGTCATAGATATTCAAAAGGCAGAAGGTATTTATATTTGGGATACTGATAACAAAGAATACATTGATATGCTTTCTGGAATTTGTGTTGCTAATGTAGGACACAGAAATCCAAAAGTGGTGGCAGCAGTAAAAGAGCAGTTAGACAAATATATGCATGTCATGGTCTATGGCGAGGCTCGGCAAGCTCCTCAGTTAAATTACGCAAAGCGACTTATGAGTCTGTTGCCAGATAATTTTCAACAGATATTTTATGTAAATTCTGGCTCTGAGGCTATTGAGGGTGCCATAAAGACAGCTCGCATATACAATGGCAGAGAAGAAATAATATCCTTCAACAACTCTTATCATGGTTCAACTCTTGGGGCTGTAAGTATGATTAGTGGTGAAGAATATACTAGAAAGTTCCGACCATTAATTCCAATGTGCAACCAAATAGAATACAACAATGAAAAGGATTTGGAAAAGATAACACAAAGAACATGTTGTGTTGTTGCTGAAAGCGTGCAAGCAGGAGGTGGAGTTGTGCTACCAAAGAATGATTTTCTCAAAAAGCTAAGAGAGCGTTGCACACAAACAGGCACTCTTCTGATTATGGACGAAATACAAACTGGTTTTGGACGCACAGGACTTCTTTTTGGTTTTCAACACTACGGAATAGTACCAGATATTCTTTGTATAGCAAAATCAATGGGTGCAGGTTTACCTATTGGAGCTTTTCTTTCAAGCTACAAGATTATGAATAAGCTAAACAATCACCACCCTTTGATTGGACATGCCACAACTTTTGGTGGCAATGCTTTGTGTTTGGTTTCGGCTCTTGCAAGTCTTGATACTCTTATTAACGACCATATAATAGAAGACGTGGAACGAAAAGGCAAAATATATCGTCAATTTTCTCATCCACTAATTAAAGAAATGAGAGGTGTAGGTTTGTTTAACTGCATGCAATTATATGATGATGTGGATTGGCAAAAGGTTTTGGTTTCTTGTTTCGAGGAAGGCGTAATAACAGGAACTCATTTATTTGCAACACAATGCTTTTGTATAAAGCCACCTCTTATAATCACTGATGTACAAATAGAGGAAAGTCTATGCAGAATAAAAAGAGCTTTGTCTAGAGTCTGACAATTTGTCTCAAAAACACTCTTGGGCAAGTTTATTGTTTGATACTTATTTGATTAAAGTTTGAGACAAAAACTCAAATAGAACAATTAAATATTATCAAACAAATGGAAAATACAAATAACACAAATCAAAAATTGCAATCTCTAAGTCGGTTTGCACGCAATCTTAATAATGAGGCTCGGCAAGGCAAATTAGACCCTGTAATAGGAAGAGATGAAGAAATAAGGAGAGTATTGCAAATACTTTCTCGCCGAACAAAGAACAACCCAATGCTGATTGGTGAGCCTGGAGTTGGTAAAACAGCTATTGCTGAAGGCTTAGCACAGCGTATTGAGAGAAAAGATGTTCCTGAAAATCTAAAAGACAAAGTCATTTACTCACTTGATATGGGTGCTTTGATAGCCGGAGCTAAATATCAAGGAGAATTTGAGGAGCGTTTGAAAGGAGTAATAAATGATGTTATTGCTTCTGATGGAGACATTGTTCTTTTCATTGATGAAATTCATACTTTGGTGGGAGCTGGTGCAACAAATGGAGCAATGGATGCTGCAAATATTCTAAAGCCAGCCCTTTCACGAGGAGAGTTAAGGGCTATTGGTGCCACAACTCTAAATGAATATCAAAAGTATTTTGAAAAAGACAAAGCCCTTGCAAGACGTTTTCAAACAGTACTTATAGATGAACCAAGTGTAGAAGACACTATTTCAATCCTTCGTGGTTTGAAAGAGCGTTATGAGGTGCATCACAAAGTCAGAATAAAGGATAGTGCCATTGTTGCTGCAGCTCAAATGTCTGCTCGTTATATTTCTCAAAGGTTCTTGCCAGACAAAGCCATTGACTTAATTGATGAGGCTGCTGCAAAGCTGAGAATGGAAATAAATTCTTCACCAGAAGAACTTGATGAGGTGGAAAGAAAACTGCGTCAGTTAGAAATAGAACGCGTTGCCATAAAGAAAGAAAAAGATGACAAAAAAGTAGCTGAGCTAACTAAGGAAATTGATACTCTTTCTGCTCAAAGGAACACACTCTCTAAAAAATGGAAAGAAGAGAAAGTGCTTGTAGATGCAATACAAGAAGAAGTAAAAAAAATAGATGACTACAAACACCAAGCAGACCGTGCAGAGAAAGATGGTGATTACGGGAAAGTGGCAGAGCTTCGCTATGGCAAGATAAAAACAGCAGAAAAAGACTTAACCTCTTACCAAGAAAAACTAAAAAGTCAGCAAAGGGACAAAGCTCTTATCACAGAAGAGGTAGATGAAAACCAAATAGCTGAGGTTGTTTCTCGTTGGACTGGCATTCCTATTCAAAGAATGATGCAAAGTGAGAAAGATAAACTCTTGCATCTTGAAGATGAATTGAAGAAAAGAGTTGTTGGACAAGATGAAGCCATTGAAGCCATAGCCAATGCCATAAGAAGAAGTCGTTCTGGTTTGAATGATGAAAAACGACCTATAGGTTCATTTGCATTCTTTGGTTCAACAGGTGTTGGAAAAACAGAGTTGGCCAGGGCTTTGGCAGAGTTATTGTTTGACGATGAGAATATGATGGTCAGAATTGATATGAGTGAATATCAAGAGCAATACTCTGTCTCTCGTCTTATAGGAGCACCTCCTGGATACGTTGGTTACGAAGAGAGTGGTCAGTTAACTGAGGCAGTAAGACGCAAACCTTATTCCATTGTCTTGCTAGATGAGATTGAGAAAGCTCACCCAGATGTTTTCAATATACTTTTGCAAGTATTGGAAGATGGAAGATTGACAGACAATAAAGGCAGAACGGTTGATTTTAAGAACACTATAATCATAATGACTTCAAACCTTGGCTCAGAACTTTTACAAGAAACCATAGAAGCTGATAGTAACAACTTGCAATCAGCATGGGAGAAAGGTAAAGAGGCAGTCATGGAGTTAATGAAAAGGAAAATAAGACCTGAGTTTTTGAATCGTATTGATGAAATAGTAGTCTTTAAACCTTTGCGTATAGAACAAGTGCGCCAAATTGTAGAATTACAATTAGAACGCCTGAAAGCTACACTTGCAGACAAGAATATTGAGATTTCTTTCACTCCAAAGGCAATAGACTACTTAGCAGAAAAAGGCTTTGACCCACTTTTGGGAGCAAGACCAGTAAAAAGAGCTATTCAAAAATTGGTTGTAAACTCTTTGGCTATGGAATTGATAAAAGGAGCTTTTGCTCAAAAAGCAAATATTGAAGTAGATGAAATGCAAAAGCAATTAGTATTCCATAAGAAATAAAGCAACTAACAAACACAACAAGTATTAATCAGCGGTTAATGGGCATCAAGCCAATTAGTCGCTGTTTTTATTTCCACAACTACTGGAACATTTTTCAGAGGCAAAGCATTAGTCATTGCGTTTTGCACAATTTCTTTCACTCTCTCTTGTTCTGAATTAAGGACTTCAAGCACTAATTCGTCATGAACCTGCAAAAGCATCTTTGAGGCAAGGTTCTCTTCTTGCAACTGTTTATAAACGCTTATCATTGCTTGTTTTATCATATCTGCACTCGTACCTTGAATAGGCATATTCACCGCATTACGTTGAGCAAAGTTTCTTAGATTTACATTTCTTGAATTTATATCATACAGATAACGCCGTCTGCCCAAAAGAGTTTGAGCATACCCATTGTGCTGAGCAAATTCTATGCATGAAGAAATAAAGTTTTTGATTTGTGGATACTGAATAAAATATTGATCAATCAAATCTGAAGCTTCCTTGCGAGGAATATGCAGTTGCTCTGAAAGACCAAAAGCAGATATTCCATAAATAATACCAAAATTAACACTCTTTGCTCTCAAACGCATATCTTTTGTAACCTCATCAATAGACACTTTATTGATTTTTGCCGCTGTTGCAAGATGAATATCCATTCCTTGGCTAAATGCCTTGCACATGTGTTCATCTTGGCTCAGCGAAGCAATGATACGCAATTCTATTTGTGAGTAATCAGCTGACATTATGCAATACTCAGAATTTTGTGCCACAAACGCTTTTCTTATTCTGCGACCAAGTTGTGTGCGAATAGGAATGTTTTGTAAGTTAGGATTGGCAGAAGAAAGCCTACCGGTGGAAGCCACTGTTTGATTAAAAGTGGTATGCAAGCGATTTGTTTTCTTATTTACAAGCAATGGCAAAGCATCAACATAAGTTCCTTTTAGTTTTGCCAAAGAACGATAGTCTAAAATCAAAGAAACAATAGGATGTTGATCAATTAACTTTGTCAAAACTTCCTCTGCTGTTGAAAGAGTCTTTGTTTTTGAAGTCTTTTTGATTTTTTCTCCAATTTGTAATTCATTATACAACACACCTGAAAGCTGTTTTGGTGAAGCAATATTAAACTCATGTTGAGCAAAAGCATAGATTTGTGTTTCTATTTTTTGTTTTTCCTCTTGCAATTCTATGGCATAATTGTTTAACTCACTACTATCAAGACTTATGCCTTGTCTTTCCATAGACAAAAGCACATCTGTTAGTGGCATCTCTAAGTCATAGTAAAGTGAAAGCATATTAGCCTGCGTCAATTTCCGAACAAGAATTGGATATAATTGCAAAGACATATCTGCCCTCTGACAAAGCCAATCTTGCAATGAGATTTGATTAAAATCTTTCAAAGAAAAATCTTTCACTTTCAAGCCTTTGAGAAATAATTTTTCTGATGCTATCATTTCATAGTCCAAAAGTACTTCTGACAAAGAGTCAATATCATGTCTTGCCTCTGAATCTACAAGATAATAAGCAACGCAAATGTCAAAACAACAACCTTTAAGGCAAATACCATAATTCAATAGAGCATGTTTTGCCTCTTTGGACTCAGCACATATTTTAGTTATGTTTTCGTCCTCAAAGATAGGCTTTAATAAATCAAAGAAAGCGTTTTGTGTAATCAAATAAGAATTTGCACTTTTCAAACTTAAAGCCATACAAATCAAATTACAATTTATCCCCTCACCACTTGCAAGCACAGCAAAAGAAAATTCTTTTTTATTTTTTATTCTTTGCACTATTTCTTTTAAGCTTTGTTGCGTATCAATTAGAGTATAAGTGTGTGGAGTTGTATTTATATTGTTGACAAATGCGGAAAACAAATCATTTTGCAGGGCATTTGTTTGTGGTAAGTCAAACATTGTTGTCTGACCTTGTAGCTTAGTTGCAGAGGATTGAATAGTTGATATTTTTGCATTCTCTTCTTGAGAGAACATTGTAAAAAAACGCTTCTCGAAATTCTGAAACTCTAATTCTGAAAACAACATTTTGCACTGAGCAATATTTGGCTGACACATTTGCAAAGCCTTTGAATCAAAATCTATTGGGCAATCCAGCATTATAGTTGCAAGCTTCTTACTTAGCAGAGCCTTATCCGTATTTTCTTCTATTGCTTTACGAATAGATTTATTTTCTATCTGTGAAGAATTAGCAATGATATCTTCAATGGAATTAAATTGCTGCATAAGTGCCTTAGCTTTCTTCTCACCTATTGAAGGTACTCCTGGAATATTATCAGAACTATCACCCCAAAGACCAAGAATATCTATTACTTGCTCACATCTTTTGACTTCAAAACGCTCTTGCACTTCTTTTATCCCCCAAATTTGCTCTCCCGAACCCATGTGTGGCAATTTCAACATAAATATATTTTCATCTACAAGTTGAGCATAGTCTTTGTCAGGTGTAACCATATAGGTTTGAAATCCAGCTTGCTCAGCTTTTTTTGCCAATGTACCTATTACATCATCAGCCTCATAGCCAGGACAAGCAAGATATGGTATATTCATTGCCTCTATCAATCTCTTAACATAAGGAATGGAAGCCAAAATATCTTCAGGCGCTGCCTGACGATTAGCCTTATAATCCTCATAATTTTGTTTTCTTATTGTGGTTTCATGCAAATCAAAAGCCACACCTAAATGCGAAGGTGAATGTTGTTTGATAATGTCAAGCAAAGCATTGGCAAAACCTAACACTGCTGAAGTATTGAAGCCTTTGGAGTTTATTCGTGGATTCTTGTTCAGTGCATAATAACTACGAAATATCAATGCCATTGCATCAATAAGATATAGCTGTTGTTTGTTTTCCATTTCCTTTATAGTTATTTAGTGTATAGATCTAACATTGCTTTTATTTCCTTTGAACAAACTGGACAAAAAGGCTCTATGTCTTTAAAATAAGGTCTTGCACTTCTCATCATACAATCTTGACAAGGACGATAGATATCCTTAGCCATATATGCACCGCCTTCAAACACACCTACAGTTCTTTCATACTGAGGAGTGCATGGAGTAGGCACTGGTGTTGTTTTGTCAAGCATTGAAACCCATTTTGAAGAAAAGTCTTTCAATGTTGTAAGGTTCTTTTCCCATGGCTCAACATCTTTATTTGCTGCCACTACATCATTGTCATTATCGGCGTATTCATCACCTAAACCTGCAAAAGAATGTCCAAACTCATGCAAAGGCACAAAACCAGTTGTATCCATATAAGAAGTAGCATAATAATTAAAGATTGCCCCTCCTCCATACTTTGAACTATTGCACATAATCATTATTTGGTCATAAGGAACACTCTCTATAATCTCATGAAGATTGAAAACATTTCGTGTCATTATGTATCTTTCTGAACCAAAAGTATTATATGTCAAACCCAAATAACTATCTGCGGAAATGGTTGAGTCTAATCCTGCAAGACCGCTTTGCTCTGAAAAATATTTTACTCCCCAAACATTTATCTTATCTTCATTCTGTTTCAATGGAGGCTTAGCATAAAAATAAGAAGAAAATGCTTGCATATCTCGTATCATCTTTGCAGAGTCAGCAATAGAGTATCCTGCTGGTACAATCACTATATCCAAAGCCTTGTGAGGGTCTTTATTGCCTCTATGCAAAAGAATTGGAGAGTATTTCCCATTACTTAATGGCATTAATTGGTTAAATGCAAAATCTGTTTTTGCGACCTCAAACCAACCATTTAAACTATCTCTAGACAAAAAACGCAGTGTAATATTTTCTTTTGGAAAAGGAATACGCAAAACCTCTTCAAAATTACCACAACTATTTTTTGCCTCACCAGTTGTCTGCCATTCTTGAAACAAAGATGAATAATTGTGAGAATAAATCAAAGTATTTGACCCTTGCAAATACACTTCCAAACGATGATTACCCAATCCCGTGCTATCCAAAAGCTTATTTAATGCCCCTGAAAAGCCTTCGGTTTTGTAACCTGCATCAACTGCATAATATTCTACTTGATATCTGCCGGAATGATAACACATCAAATTAAGCGTATTGTCAGAAAAATATTTGTAAAAATTTATCTTCTCTTGTGAAAATGCCGTAAAAGACATCAACAACAGTAATCCAATGAAAATATTTCTTTGTTTTAATTTACTGAATCTTTGTTTTAGTAAATTATTTCTTTGTTTCATTGCCATATTTCTTTGTTTTAGATTTATGTTATTTGATTCTCCCTCCATAAAATCAAGATTTAAAAATTACTTGTCTTTGTAATTGTTTTTCAAACAATCTCTTGCATTGAAAATATGTAAGTTTCACTTATCTTGATTTAAAGTTTAGAGTAGCAAAGGTATGCAAAAAAAAACAAACTCAAAGACAGAAGAACACTTTTTTGGCAAAATAATTTGTTACTTCTAAAATAAATTTATATCTTTGCCACCTAAATATGATTTATTTACACATAAATAGTATTCCTTTTACTAATCTCTACCTTAACATTAAGAATAGAGACAAGTTTCATTTTGCCATATAATATCACATTAAAATAAGAGAAATCTTATCCCTTAAAAAACATTTTCAGTTTTAAAATAATTACAAGTGCCATTGGTGGCAAAATATATAGTAAATAAATTAGAAACAATTAAAACAACGAAATATTATGGAAATACCATTCGCAGAAAGTTGGAAAATAAAGATGGTTGAACCCATCAAAAAAAGTACAAGAGAGCAAAGAGAGCAATGGATAAAAGAAGCTCACTACAATTGCTTTCAATTAAAAGCTGACCAAGTTTATATTGACCTTTTGACAGATTCAGGCACAGGTGCAATGAGCCAAGGTCAATGGTCTTCACTTATGCTTGGTGATGAATCTTACGCAGGGGCAACTTCATTTTATCGTTTTGAAGCCATGATTCAAAAAATCACTGGTTTCAAGTATGTAATTCCTACTCACCAAGGAAGAGCTGCAGAAAACGTATTGTTTTCTTACTTGGTAAAGAAAGGAAACATTATCCCTGGAAATACTCACTTTGACACAACAAAGGGACATATTGAATCACGTGGAGCTTTTGCTCTTGATTGCACAATAGATGAGGCAAGAGACACTCAACTTGAAATACCTTTCAAAGGAAACATTGACCCAAAGAAGTTGGAGAAAGCTTTGGAAGACAATAAAGGTAATGTACCATTTGTAATTCTTACTATCACTAATAACGGTGGTGGTGGACAACCAGTAAGCATGCAAAACATCAGAGAAGTTAGAGAAATATGCAATCACTACAAAGTACCTGTTGTATTTGACTCTGCAAGATTTGCTGAAAACGCATACTTCATCAAAACAAGAGAAAAAGGCTACGAAAACAAGACAATAAAAGAAATCTCAAAAGAAATGTTCTCTTATGCAGATGCAATGACAATGTCTGCAAAGAAAGATGCCATAGTTAATATGGGTGGTTTCATTGCCATGAACAGTAAAGAATGGTATGATGGTGCAAAAGTATTCTGCATTGTTATGGAAGGATATCTTACTTATGGTGGTATGAACGGAAGAGATCTTGAAGCTCTTGCAACAGGTCTTGATGAGAACACGGAATTTGATATGCTTGACACACGTATTAAACAAGTAGCTTATCTTGCATCAAAACTTGACGAATATCATATTCCTTACCAACGTCCTGCTGGTGGGCATGCTATATTCTTAGACGCAGATAGAATTTTACATAAAGTACCAAAAGAAGAATTTCCTGCTCAAACACTAACTATTGAGCTTTACAAAGAAGCTGGAGTTAGAAGTGTAGAAATTGGATATTTGCTTGCTGACCGTGACCCTGTAACAAGGGAGAACCGTTTTGGAGGAATGGACTTTTTAAGAATGGCTATCCCAAGAAGAGTTTATACAAACAACCACATGGATGTAATTGCTGCAGCTGCAAAGAACGTTTGCGACAGAGCAGAAGATATCAAACATGGATACAAACTTGTTTGGGAAGCTCCAATTATGCGTCACTTCACAATGCAACTTGAACCAGTAAAATAAATATTGGCAAATAGATAGCATTGATAATAATAAAAACAAAAAGCGACTTAATTTCATTTTTAAGTCGCTTTTTTTTGTTTATTGTAGAGTTATTTTCTATTCTATTATAGACAATAACTATTAGTACAACAAGTAAAAGAAGTATTCCTACAGTTTTTAAAACCAAAAATGCTTTTGTTCTCTTGGCTGCTATAATATTTCCTGTATCAGCTATATATTGTCTTTCACACTCTTCTGAACAAAAACGATTTTTCTTATCTGCAAAAAACTTTTTTCCACAATTTGCGCATCTCACCTCTTTCATGCTAATGGTATCTCAAGATTAAAAGTGATTATTTTAATGTTTGAGAGTGCAAAAATAGTAGAAATTTGCATAGCTATTGTTACTTCTTCAAAAAAAATGTTTTTTTTCTTTGTTTTAGGAAAGCCCTTTCTTAGTTTGAGAAAATCTTTAAACTAATGTATAATGTACGAGGCTGAATCGGTCCATATATGTACTCACTATCTCTATCCGCTCCTTTATCAAAATCATTTTGATATGAGTTAAAAATATTTTTTACTCCGGCACCTAACTGCAAATACAAGTCTGAACCTATGCAGAAATTATATGAAGCGGCTAAATTAAAGTCAAAAAATGTTTGAGTTTCTTTTAGTGTATTAGTTGTTAAATGAGGAACATACATCTTACCATTATATGTTCCACTTGCTGACAAAGACAGAGCCTTTGTTGGCTGAGCAGAGAACATTACAAAACCATAGTTATTTGGTGTTCTTAACATATTCTTTGTACCTTCAGCCTCATCTGACCAAAGCTCCATTTTATTATACTTTGAGCTTTGTAGTGTATAACCCAAAGTAAGAGTGTAGCGTGCTAAATAAGAAATCTTAGCTGTTAAAGAAGCACCATAGACCTTGGCTCCTAATGCATTATACTTCTCTTCAATCTTTATGCTATCGTCTTTCTCTCTATATGCAAACACATCATTAAGCGCAGTATAGAAACCCTCAAAAAGAACATTAGCTTGATAATTTTCTCCAATTTGAACATAGTAATCAGTAGAGAAGCTCAAAGAATTAGAGTATTCGGGTTTTAATCCTGGAGCAAGTTTTATAATAAGAGTTTCACCTCCCACTTGTGCTGCATGCAAATCCTCATTATAGGTTTGAGGAGCCTTATATCCTGTAGAATAAGAAAGTCTCAGTTGCAAATCAGATGAAGGCTTATACATAACATTCAACCGTGGAGACAAGATAGCCTTATCAATCATATTGTGTTTATCTAGTCTTGTACCAACCAAAATATTGAATTTCCCAACCTTCCATTCATTTTGCACAAAACCTCCAAAAGTATATGCGTTTTGTTCTAACTTACGGTCAAAAGAAACATATTTATCATTTAATTTATCTCCGTTATACTCCAATCCATACACTAAAGTAGAAGGAGCAAACAAAAACTTATCTATTTGATTTGTACCTTGAGCACCAAAAACAAGCGTAAGATCGGTGGTCTTTCCATAAGCTAATGGATCTTGATGAGAGCCAAAATAAGAATCTCTATCAATATATTGAGTTGAAGCATAGATATTGTAGTGTTGTTTTGCGTTCAAAGAAATATAATCATAATTTGCACTTGCTGCCTGAGTCCTATAATCAGTCTTTTCACAAAGGTCAGCCTCATGGGCTGGTAAATCAAAGTCGTTACCTCCTCTCCTTGACTCCTGCAAAGCATGGTATTCAAAAGTTACTTTTTGAGTATTAGAAAAACGATAATAAGTCTTAGTGCCAAAAGAAAAAGCATCAAGTTTTCCTATCTCTGAAAATCCATCTCCATTCTCATCATAAGGATTTCTTTTTCTATAAGTCTGATAAAAAGAAGCCCCAGCCTTTTGGTCTTTACTTATAACCGAACAATTAGCATTATAATACTGAGCAAAAGATTTTCCTCCTATGCTTTGAAAATCTGTTCCTATAGAAAAAGAAGGATACAGAGGTTCTTTTGTTATCACATTCACAACTCCTGCTATAGCATTTGAACCGTATAGACAAGAGCCACCTCCTTTCAAAACCTCAACTCTATCAACCATATTTAATGGCAGTTGTTCCAAACCATACATACCGGTTAGTGAAGACATAATTGGACGAGAATCTATCAAAAGCTGAGTATATGAACCCTCTAAGCCATTTATCCTAACTTGAGGTGCTCCACAGTTTTGACAATTATATTCTATTCTAACTCCTGACTGATATGACAAGGCCTGCAAAATGTCTTGAGCATCTGTCTTTTCAAAATTCTTATTTGTAAGAACATTTACAATTATTGGAGCTTCTTTGTGGCTCTGTTGCGTTTTAGAAGCAGAAATAACTATATCATCAAGCATCACCTGCGTTGGTTTTAACTCTATATGAGCATGCACTGTTTGAGAAGTAACTCGCACAGAATATTCTCTTTTTTCATAGCCAACAAAAGAAATAATCAAAGTATAGTTTCCCTCTTTTAGCTCTCGAAAAATAAAATCACCGTCTTTATCACTGAGAGTTCCTCGTGTTGTGCCTTTTATTAGAATACTTGCATACGCAATTGGCTCATGCGTTTTCACATCAAGCACATGTCCTTCAATACTTGCTTTGTCTGTTTGTGCAAAAGCATATAACGAAACAAAGACCAAAAATAGTAATATAAAAATTCTTTTCATCCTATTATTATTTTAATTTCTTCACATTTTACTTCTTTGCTGACACTGGTTTTCTTGTGGTTTTCTTCTTTGGAGATTTATTTATTATCTCTTGACATTGTTCCATTGTCAATTGTTCAATAACAATTTCTTTTGGCAAACGATAATTAGCTCCACCACTCTTTATATATGGACCATACATACCAGAAAGAACTTGTATCTTATCATTATCAAAAGACTTCAATACTTGTTTTTCTTTGCTTGGTTTGCTATCTATCAATTCAATAGCCCGAGCCAGTGTAATTGTATATACATCATCTGTCTTTGGAATAGAAACAAAGCTCTTACCATATTTAACATAAGGACCGAAACGTCCGATATTAACACTCACTTCTTCTGTGTCCTTTTTGCCCAAAATACGTGGCATATCAAAAAGTTTTAAAGCCTCAGCAAGAGTTATATCATCTATTCTTCTATCTTTTGGCATTGATGCAAAACGTGGTTTTTCTTCTTGATCCTTATCTCCTATTTGAATCATTGCTCCATAACGTCCAATTCTTGCATAAACACTCTTTTTGCTTTCAGGGTCTATACCTAAAAGTCTTTCACCAGTAGCCTTTTCAGCTTCCTTTGTTGCTACAGTAACTTCTTTATTAAACGGAGTATAAAAAGAAGCAATCATTTTGTGCCAATCTTTTTTTCCTTGTGCAACAGAGTCAAACTCTTTTTCCACTTTGGCTGTAAAGTTGTAATCAACAATATCTTTAAAGTTAGCAACAAGAAAGTTTGTTACAATTACTCCAATATCAGTTGGAAAGAGCTTAGCTTTTTCTGTTCCATAGTTTTCTTTTATGTCTGCACTTTTTATTTCACCTTTTGATAAGGTAATAACATTTACTTCTCTTTTTTGAGCAGGACGATCTTCTTTTACTATATATTCTCTTTTCTGAATTGTAGTTATGGTTGGAGCATAAGTAGAAGGGCGACCTATGCCTAAATCTTCAAGTTTCTTAACAAGTGTTGCTTCATTATAACGTGCAGGGTGCAGAGAATAAGTCTGTTGAGCCTTAGACGACAAAAGTAATAGCTTATCTCCTTGAGCTATTTTTGGCAAACGCGCATCCAAATCCTCTTCTTCATCTTCACTATCCACAGAAACAGAATACACTTTCAAATATCCATCAAATAGCACAACCTCTCCCTTAGCGACAAAAGCCTCTTGACGCCCAGAAACCTCTATGTTTATTGTTGTCCTTTCCAATAAAGCATCTGCCATTTGAGTGGCAAGAGTTCGTTTCCATATAAGTTCATAAAGTCTCTTTTCTGAAGCATCACCTTCTATTGTTCTATTTTCCATGTGAGTTGGCCTAATAGACTCATGTGCTTCCTGAGCTCCTTTAGTATTTGTTTTGTAATTACGAGTATTGACATAATTTTCTCCATACAAAGCAATAATTTCGTTCTTTGCCATTCCAATAGCAAATGAAGAAAGATTCACAGAATCTGTTCTCATGTATGTTATCTTTCCTTCCTCATATAGCTTTTGTGCAACTTGCATTGTTTTTGACACAGGAAATCCAAACTTACGTGAAGCCTCTTGTTGCAGTGTTGAAGTAGTAAATGGTGGAGCAGGAGAAAGTTTTGCAGGTTTTGTTTCCACAGCCTTAACTGTAAAAATAGCTCCTTTACAAGCCTCAAAAAAAGCCAAAGCCTCATCTTTGCTCTCAAAAGAACGATTAAGCACAGCACTGAGTGTTTGTTTCTCTGATGCAAGAATATCAAATATTGCTGTTGTCTTGTATGTTACCTTTGGAATAAATTGTTTTATTTCTTCTTCTCTTTCCACTATCAATCGTACAGCTACAGATTGCACTCTACCAGCAGAGAGAGCAGGTTTAACTTTTTTCCAAAGCACTGGAGAAATTTGATAACCAACAATACGATCTAATACACGGCGAGCTTGTTGAGCATTGACAAGATTTTCATCTATATCTCTTGGATTCCCTACTGCATTAATTATGGCTTGTCTTGTTATCTCATTAAAAACTATTCGCTTTGTAGTTTCTGACTTTAATCTCAGAGCCTCTTTCAAATGCCAAGCAATAGCCTCTCCCTCTCTATCCTCATCGGATGCAAGCCATATAACATCTGCCTTTAAAACATCCTTCTTCAGTTCCTCTACTACCTTGTGTTTGTCTTTTGGAATTTCATATTGAGGTTCAAAGTTATTATCTAAATCTATGCTTAGGTCATTTTTGTGAAGGTCTCTTATGTGTCCCATTGAAGCCTTGACTACGAAATCTTTCCCTAAAAATCTTTCTATTGTTTTAGCCTTTGATGGAGACTCTACAATAACTAAATTCTTTGCCATAATTCTTTATTTGTTGAGTTAGTTTTTCTATTCTCTTTTTTAAAACAAAAAAGCAGAATTGAGTTTGCAAAAGTATAAAACTCATTTCAAAAAAAAGGTATGAGGAAGAAAAAAATTGTTTTTTCTCTCTTCCTCATACCTATACAATACGTATTTATTCTGCTATATTTCTTTAGAACATATAAGCCACTGAGAAAAAAAATCCACTTGGTTTTGAATCCAAAGAGCTAAATGTGTTTTCAAAATCATAGAAATATGTAACCTCTGCTTGAACTTTCTTTAAGAATTGAACACCAAGTCCCAAATCTGCTCCATAATTAAAGTTCTTTGTATCATAGAACTTACTTATGTTATTATCCATATTATTGCCAAATTGCAATTCAAAACGTGGACCTGCAACCAAATATGCATCTACAATTTGTAGTGGTAGAAAATTCCATTTGAAATTTATTGGAAAAACAACATAATAAAGATTTACACTTTTCTTTTCTGAAGGAACGCTACTTGCACTTGATAAATCATAATTTGGCAAATCTGACTTTTGCATCTCAAACAAAGCAGAAGCAGTAACACCCATATTTAATAAAGGAATCATAAATTCACCAGTAATACCTGCATTAAATGGACGAGAGTTGTCTATATCAATGCTTCCCTTAGAAATGTTACTAACTGCAAAAGGCACTCCTGCCTTTACACCAAACTTTAATTGTGCTTGAGCAAATGTTCCTAAAAGAACGCATGCAAACATTACTAAAATCGTCTTTTTTGTATTCATATCAATTATTTTTATACCTTTGCTACCAAAATTAAGGTAGCAAATGAAACATTTATTATCCTTTTTGATTGTAATTCTTCTTTTATTTTGTGGTGCAAAAATAACATTTTGTGCTAACAAGGCAAAATCTGAACTCAATTTTGTTGAGAATAAAGGGCAATGGAAAAGAAATATTCTATTTATGTCTCAATTGAAAAACGGAGCTATCTTCATTGAAAACAACGCAATCACATTTGCATTGAACAATCGTTCGATATTATCTTCTCATGGTGAAGAAATAAATAATAAAGACTACGAAAAAAAAGACCTAATAGTTCAAAATCATGCCTTTCGTTTACAACTTATTGGAGCAAACAAAACTTCTAAAATTCAAAGACAAGAACAAAGCTTAGACTATAACAACTATTATTATGGTAATGATGCTCGCCAATGGGTTTGTATGGCATGGGGCTACAAAACAATAATACAAAAAGAAGTTTATCCATCAATTGACTGGGCAATTAGCTCTAACGATGATAATTTAAAATATGATTTCATTCTTCACCCATCTGCCAAAGCCTCAGACATTGGAATAAAATATGAGGGCATTGATAAATTAGAAATAAAGGATAGTAATCTTGTGCTTTATACTTCTTTAGGTCAAATGGTAGAGGTAAAACCTTTAGCTTATCAAATCTTTAATGGTCAGAAAGAATATATTTCTGTTGCTTTTACCTTGAAAGGTAAAACAATTTCTTTTACTCTTGCCTCTTATGATAAAACAAAAGACTTAGTTATTGACCCAGAATTAATTTTCTCCACTTACACAGGTTCTTACTCGGACAACTGGGGTTTTTCTGCAACCTTTGACAAAGAAGGCAATGCTTATTTGGGTGGCATTTCCTCTGGCACACAATATCCAACAACTCTTGGAGCTTATCAAACAAGTTTTGCAGGAGGGAATTGGGACGTGGTAATCTCTAAATTCAATTCCACAGGAGAGCATTTGCTATTTTCAACATACATTGGTGACACCTCTTGTGAGATGCCTCACTCTCTAATGGTAAATGAATTTAATGAACTGATTGTCTTTGGCACAACAGGCAGTGCTCGTTTCCCTACAACTCCAGGAGCTTATCAATCCACTTTTAGAGGCGGCGAACTAATAACCTATGACGGAACAATAACATTTTATAATGGTTGTGATATATTTGTCTCAAAGTTCAATTCCTCAGGCACTCAGTTGCTTGGTTCCACTTTTGTTGGTGGCAGTAATAATGATGGCATAAATTATCGTCAAAGATACAATACTCCCTCTTCTATAATTTACTATGGTAATGACTCTCTGTATAGTAATTATGGTGACGGAGCGCGAGGCGAATTAGCAATAGATGATAACAACAATATCTATGTAGGTTCATGCACATTCTCTTCTGATTTCCCCACAACACAAAACGCATTTCAGCGCACAAGCGGGGGTAACCAAGACGGAGTAATATTCAAACTAGACAATTCACTCAAACAAATGATATTTTCTTCTTACTTTGGCGGCAGTGAAGATGATGCCATATTTTCAATAGACATAGACAAACTATATCGTCCTTATGTTGCTGGAGGCACAGTTTCTCATAACTTTCCAATTACCAATGGTTGTTTTTCTCCATATTTTAATGGAGGAACTACTGATGGATTTTTAGCCCTAATTGCTTATGACGGTACACAGCTAATTTCTTCAACTTACTTTGGTAGTAATAAAAAAGATGTTATTGACTTTGTACGTACAGACAATAATGGTTTCCCTTACATATTTGGACAGACCTATGCCAATAGCAACACACTTATATTTAACGCTGGCTTTTCTGAACCAAACAGTGGTCAGGTGATAACAAAATTCTCTCCTTCATTAGATACTATTATCTTCTCAACTGTCTTTGGCTCTGGTTTAGGAAGACCGAACATTTCTCCTTCTGCATTTGATATTGACTTTTGTGGTAGAATTTATGCTTGCGGTTGGGGTTCTTTTGGTTCACTAACAACTCACAATATGACAACAACAACCTCTGCATTTCAACCATCAACAGATAATGCAGATTTTTATATTCTTTCTCTTAATGAAAATGCAACATCTCGTAACTATGCTACTTTCTTTGGAGAAATGGGTGTAACAGATCATGTAGACGGAGGAACTTCAAAAGTAGATCGTTTTGGTTCTATCTATCAAGCAGTATGTGCTTCTTGCAATAGACACAACAGCTTTCCAATCTATCCTTCTACAGCATACAGTACAACTAATAATTCACAAAACTGCAATGCAGCAATAGTAAAATTCAATGTCCATTCAGACTTTGCTGTTTCTTCTTTTTCTTTCACACCTATTATATGTCGTCAGGACACAGTGCATTTTGTAAATAACTCTCGTGGTAATAGTTTTCTCTGGTCTTTTGGTAATGGACAAACTTCCACAGACACAAATCCAATTGTAATATTTCCTTCTTCGGGCATATATACAATAAAACTTATTGCAACAATAGATGGCAGTTGCAACACTTCAGACACCAGCACAGCTACACTAATAGTTTTGGGTTCAGATGCAATAAATTTGGATACTCTTTACACTTGCCCACATATTCCAATACAAATAGGCTTTCGTCCAATAGAACAAACTGGAGTTAGTTTCACATGGTTCCCTTCAACTTATTTAAGTGATAGCCATGTTACAAATCCTTATGCCACTATAAGCTCACCAACACGTTTTCACCTTATTATAAACACCCCTAATTGTTCAGATACAATTTATCAGTTTGTAAATATATCTTACTTTGACTTAGGATTGACGGACACTGTTACTTTTTGCTCTTCACCATATAATTTTACTATTGATTCCACGCCAAACTCTCATTACTTTTATTCTCTTTCAAGGGATTTCTCTTCCATCATAAACAGCGATACACTTTCACCGACACTAACAATAAGTTTTATGGAAAGCAAATATGTATATGTAAAAGTATGGAGAAATGATTGCTTTGCTATTGATAGTATTTGGTTTAATTTCACCGGTACAAAAGTAACACTTAGTACAACAAATGTCTTATGTTACGGAGCTTCCAATGGCTCAGCCTCAGCAAACACATGGGGAGGCACTGGTCAAAAGCGTTATTATTGGTCTTGCTCTCCATCAAATCAAAGCAGTATAAACTCTATTGCAGAGGGCTCATATTTCTTGATTATAACAGATTCTTTGGGTTGTCAAACAAGAGCAGATTTCACTATTTCTTCTGCACCAGAATTTAATTACACGCTGTGGCATTCAAATAATAATTGTCTAAATGTTTGTTCTGCCCGTGTGGAATTAAGTTGCTCTGGAGCCACTCCTCCATACATTTATCACTGGTCTAATGGACAAACCTCTGCAAACATAAATTCACTCTGTTCAGGCACTTATTTGGTAAACATAACAGATAGCAACAACTGCCATTGGCAAGACACTATAATTGTTATTCAACAAGACTTATTCAGTAATTTCTTTGCACACGGCTCGCCAACAATAGTTGATAGAGGAGATCAAGTTACACTGACAAGCAAAAACATTGCTCAAATGTTCTATTTTTGGAGTGGTGATGCCACTCTGACAACTCCTAACAGCTACACAACAACAGCATACCCTAAACAAAGCACAACCTATTGGGTTATAGTTTTTGATTCATTGGGTTGTTCAGCCAAAGACTCTGTAAGAATAATAGTAGACACAACAATTTGTGGCAAAGGCAATATTTTTGTTGCAAACGTCTTTACTCCTAACAGTGACGGGAAGGATGATATCCTTAAGGTTGAGGGAGATGGAATTGAAACACTCTTTTTTACTATCTTTGATCGTTGGGGTGAACAAGTATTCTCTTCCAATAAGCAAAGCGAGGGGTGGGACGGAACATTCAGAGGCAATAAGTGCACACCTGGAGTATATTTCTATCGTTTAGAAGTAGGTTGCTCACAAGGCAAAAGCTATAAGACTGCTGGAGATGTAACACTAATAAGATAAAACCATGTCACAAACAAAAAAACAAAAATACTATGTAGTTTGGCAAGGCAAAAATAAAGGAGTATTTGCCTCTTGGGCAGAATGTCAAGCCTCTATTGCCGGCTATCCTCAAGCACTTTATAAATCTTTTCCCTCTCTTGCCCAAGCTAAAGCAGCCTTTGCACAGAAACCACATTTATTTCTAAACAACAATCAGGACAAACAATCTTCTGAAAACAATCTTTTAGACACACTCTCCGCTCCTATTGCAGAGAGCATTGCTTGTGATGCAGCTTGCAGTGGCAATCCCGGAGTAATGGAATACCGTTGTGTATATACCAAAGACCGCCGTGAGCTTTTCCACTACAAAAGTCCTGTTGGGACAAACAACATTGGTGAATTTCTGGCAATAGTTCATTCTCTTTCTTATTTGAAAAAACATAATCTGCCTTTACCGCTATACACTGACAGCGTAAATGCAATAAAATGGGTTCAAAAGCGTAAATGCAAAACAAAGCTTGAGCATAATGCGGCAACAGAAGAGCTGTTTCAATATATAGAAAGAGCTGAAAACTGGCTAAAAAACAACACCTACACAACACAAATCCTAAAATGGGATACACAAAACTGGGGAGAGTGCCCAGCAGACTTCGGCAGAAAATAGTATATTTATACAATTAAAAAAGGGAGTAACAAAGTTACTCCCTTTTTATTTACATTAGAGACTATATTCTCTTAATAATTTTCTCTTTTTATTTCAAAGTAAGCTTGTGGGTGGTTGCATAATGGGCATTCTGTTGGAGCTTTTGGTCCAATATAAACAAAGCCACAGTTTCTACAGAACCAAACAGCGTCTTGTGTCTTTTCAAACACTTTACCCTCTTGCATATTCTTTAGCAACCGATTATAACGGATTTCGTGTTGTTCCTCTGCCTTTTTTACTAAACGGAATTTATTTGCTATCTCGTCAAAACCTTCCTCCATTGCTTTCTTTTCAAAAGAAGGATACATATCTGTCCATTCTTCATTTTCTCCATCTGCTGCTGCTTTTAAGTTTTCCTCTGTTGAGCCTATAACTCCTGCTGGGAAAGTGGCTGTAATAGTCAGTGCTCCTCCTTCAAGAAAACGGAAGAATAGTTTTGCATGTTGCTCTTCCTGTAATGCAGTTTCTTCAAATGTAGCTGCTATTTGTTCATAACCTTCTTTCTTAGCTTGTTTTGCAAAGAAAGTATAACGGTTTTTTGCTTGACTCTCGCCTGCAAAAGCCTTCAAAAGATTTTTTTCTGTCTCTGATCCTTTTAAATTCATGATGTGAATATTTTTTTTTGTTATACTATATAATTATTAGATTACCTTGTATTCAAAGACAATATTTGGTGAGAGTTGTTTTTTTACCTTACAACCTTTTACGGTTTCAATCAACTCTGTCTTTAACTCCTCTGGGAAAGAAGCTCCTACATACAAAGTCATTTTCACTTTGGACATGTCACCCTCTGAGTCCAATTCAAAATCCGCTGTAATACTTGCCTGTTCATAGCGAAGTTTATGCTTTAAAAAGAATTCACGCATATAAAATGCGCTACAAGCTCCAAGAGCAGCATGTAGCATTTGGTAAGGGTTTAATGCGCTGTCTTCACCTCCTATTGCTACTGGAAAATCGCTTACAATCTCTTTGTTATCATAAGCTACTACAATCTTTCTCTTTTTTTCATAAGAGATGTTCATTGTGTTTGCCATTTTTCTTATTTCCTCCGTTGTTGTTTTGTTAATAGGATAATACGTACTTTTTGGTTTCTTTCTAACACCTAAAAATTCTATTGCCATATTTTTGGGTTTTATATATAACGTAATTAGTAGTTATAATATTTTTGCCAGAGCTGACGATATTTTTCCAAAGCTTTCTTTTCTTTGTCCGAGTAACCAAAGTCATAGATTATGGTTCCTTTCAACTCTTCAGGCAGTAAAGGTATAGCCTGGAAGTTTTCTTTATTGTCATGTGGATAAACATAACCCGCTCCATAACCTTGTTCTTTCATAAACTTGGTTGGAGCGTTTAGAATATTCTTTGGCACCGGCAAATTGCCAGTTTGCTTTACTATTCCTTTTGCTTTAGCTATTGCAAGATAAGAAGCATTGCTTTTTTCACTTAAAGCCAAATAAATGGTTACGTGAGAAAGCACAATTTCTCCCTCAGGCATTCCTATCTTTGACAAAGCTTCATAACACGAAGTCGCCAAAAGAAGTGCGTTAGGGTTAGCCATACCAATATCTTCAGAAGAAAAGATTATCATTCGGCGAGCAATGAACAGCGGGTCTTCACCTCCAACAATCATTCGTGCCAGATAATACACTGCCGCATTGACTTCACCCTGCCGCAGACTTTTTATATAAGCTGAAATAAGATTATAGTGATTGTCCCCACTTTTATCGTAAAGGGCAACAGTCTTTTGAGCAGCCTGCATAACCACCTGGTCATTTATTGTTATGATTTGCTCACCAGTAGAACAAATTGTGGATACAATATTTAAAAGTTTCCTTGCGTCTCCTTGGCAAATACGCTCCAAAGCCTCTATTTGCTCAATCTGTATTGTGGTATTGTATTCTTTTTTGTAGTATTCTGCTGCACGCAAAAGAACTTTTTGCACATCGTCTTTTCCCAAAGGATAAAGCTCATAAGCCATGCAACGACTCAAAAGGGCAGAAATGATACTCAAAGAAGGATTCTCTGTTGTCAAACCAATAAGCATAATATCGCCTTTTTCAACTGAGTCAAGCAAAACCTCTTGTTGTGTGCGACTAAGGTGATGTATTTCGTCCATTATCATAATTACACCACTATTTTTGGCAAAAGAAATTTCATTTTTCTTCACTTGCTCAATACATTTCCTTATATCGGCTACTGTAGATGTAATTCCAGAGAAAAAATAAGTTTTTCTATCATAATATTTGGCAATAAGAGTGGCCAGAGTAGTTTTTCCGCAACCACAAGGACCATAAAAAATCAAACTCTGTGTTGAATGCGAAAGCAGCAAACGCCTAAGTGTTTTCCCCTCTCCCATAATATGCTCTTGCCCAATAAACTCTTCAAAAGTTTGAGGTCTAAGTCTCTGAGCCAAAGGTATGATATTGTCTTGTGCCATAATAAAAGAAATTGTTATTTAAGTGCTTTATTCTTCAAAAGCCAAAGCAAAGATAACATATATTTTGTTTCATTTATCCCAATGAGTGAAACATTTTTTTCTTTCTTTGTTTAATATTTAAGATATACCGATATATAATATCAAGATATACCGGTATATAATACACAAATGTTCCGGTATATAATACAAAGATATACCGGTATATCTTGCAATTATATTACGCAATATCTTGATATTATATACCGGTATATCTTTAAAGTATATTGCGCAATATATTTGGCTTCTTTCTTTGTTCTAATTTTTTCTTTCTTTGTTTGCGCACTTTATTTCTTAGTTTTATTTTGCAGGTATCAAAAAACTAAGTATCTTTGCCAATAATCTTTTAACCTAAAACAAACATATTTAATATGGAAGACGAGATTTATTTATATAAAGGAGAGAAAGGACTTAACGAGTTTGTGAACAAATGGAAAGAAATTTGCAAACCAGAAAAGGTTTATATTTGTAACGGCTCAGAAGACGAGAAACACACCCTCTTAGAAGAAATGGTAGCTCAAGGAAAAGCTATAAAACTCAATGAGAAGAAAAGACCAAACAGCTATTATTTTCGTACAGACCCTTCAGATGTTGCAAGGGTTGAGTCCAGAACATTCATTTGCTGTCCAGAAAAAAAAGATGCGGGCATAACAAACAACTGGGTCAATGACCAAGAAATGAAAAAGACACTGCTTTCTTTGTACACTGGTTGTATGGAAGGCAGAACAATGTATGTAATTCCTTTTTCAATGGGACCATTGTCTTCACCCTATTCTTTTTTGGGTGTAGAGATAACAGATAGTGCCTATGTTGCTGTTCACATGTCAGTAATGACACGTATGGGACAAAAAGCTCTTGAACGCATAAACAAAGGCGAAGGATTTATTCCTTGCATGCACTCTGTTGGTGTACCACTTAAGAAAGGTGAAAAAGACACTATGTGGCCTTGCCGTCCTATTGAAGAAAAATATATCTGTCAATTCCCTCAAACAATGGAGATATTCTCTTATGGTTCTGGTTATGGTGGAAATGCCTTGTTGGGAAAGAAATGTTTCTCTTTGCGTATCGCTTCAGTCTTAGGCAAGAAACAAGGCTGGCTTGCAGAACACATGCTTATTGTTGGAATAACAAATCCAAAGGGTGAAAAAAAATATATGGCTGCTGCTTTCCCTTCTGCTTGCGGAAAGACTAATTTAGCAATGATTCAACCTTCAATCCCTGGTTGGAAAGCTGAGACAGTTGGTGATGATATATGTTGGATGCACATTGGTAAAGATGGATATTTCCATGCAATAAATCCTGAGTATGGTTTGTTTGGTGTTGTGCCTTTCACATCTGAAAAAACAAATCATAATGCTTATGAAGCCATGCGCAAAGACACACTTTTCACAAACGTTGCTCTAACTTCCGATGGTGATGTTTGGTGGAAAGGCATTGGATATGAGGCTCCAGATAATATGCTTGACTGGCGTGGCAATCCTTATGACAAAAACAGCCAGGAACCTGCAGCTCACAAGAACTCTCGTTTCACTGCTCCAATCACAAATTGCCCTTGCGTAAGCAAAGAATTTGATTCTCCTGAGGGGGTAAAGATTTCTGCTCTTATTTTTGGAGGAAGAAGAGCCACAACAGTACCATTAGTTTATGAAGCTAAAAGCTGGAATCATGGAGTGATGATTGCCTCTTCTGTTGGTAGTGAGATTACAGCTGCAACCTTGGGATTAACTTTGGGAGAATTACGTTTAGATCCATTTGCAATGAAACCATTCTGCGGATACAATATGGCTCATTACTTTGGTCATTGGATTGAAATGGGAAAGAAGATTGAAGAGAGCAAACGTCCAAAGATATTCTGTGTTAACTGGTTTAGAAAAAGCGATGACAAATTCCTATGGCCAGGTTATTCTGAGAATTCACGTGTTTTGGAATACATATTCAATCGTTGCAATGGAAAAGAAAACTTTGTTTCTTCTCCTATTGGCTTGGTGCCTGCACCTGATGCCCTAAACACAAAGGGATTAGACATAAAGCAAGATGACCTAAATAAAGCTTTGAATATAGACAAGTCCGAATGGAAAGCTGAAATAGAAAAGATTGAGGAATTCTATGACACATTTGGTGAAGACTTGCCAAAAGAGTTACACGTTGAGCTCAATAAATTGAAAGTAAACTTATATAAGTAATAACACAAAATGGCAGGAAGGAAGAGAGGCTTTTTCTTTTTTAGTGCTTGGACTATTGCGATGATTTATGGCATATTATTTTTGCTTTATGCTTTCATTGCTTTATTTAATGGCACTGCAATTCAAATAATGAATAGCTCCACTTTTCCTTCTTGTCTATTTTTTTGGAAAGAAAACCTTTTGGATTTGCTTTCCATTAATCGCACCTTTTATTTCATCAAAGCTCTTTTGCTTGCAGGATGCGTTTTCTCTATAATTAAATTAGCATACAGAAAAAAAGCTTTTCTTACCTATTATATTGTTTGTGGCTTGGTAAGTTGCCTGTTACCATATTGCTATTTGGGTAATGCAGGGCTCCACGCTGGAGATATTATGCTTTATTTGCTATCTGCAGTTGTTCTTTGCGCTGTTCTTTGGCATAAAGACAGTACATCATTACACCACGAAGAAATAGATAAAGAAGAAAAGCAATCCACAGAGCATCATTAGCCCAAAAACGTTTAAAGATAAAATACATTGCAAAGAAGGCTGCAGTTGCCACAAATATACTGTTGCGCATTATTTTGCTTTTTGTCAATCCTATAAGAAAACCATCGTAAAGGAAAGCCACAAAAGAAACAAAAGGAATCAAACAAACCCACACCAAATATGCATTTGCACCATTTAAAACCTCTTGTTTATCTGTCATTATCGAAAGGATATTTCTTGAAAAAAATAAATACATAAGTGTAAAAGCAGCAGAGACCACTAATCCCCAAAAGAGAATATAACGTATTGCCTTTTTGAGACCTAAAAAGTCTTTTGCTCCATAATAAAGTCCGCAAAGACTCTCACCAGAGTAAGCAAAACCGTCCATAAAGTAAGAAAAAAGAGTAAAGAGTTGCATCAATATTGTATTAACAGCCAATGTTGGATAAGGCAAATAAGAAGAAGCCACAGTGAAGTAGCACGTAACAGCTATGATGCAAAGTGTGCGTAAAAAAATATCTTTATTGACATTGAAAAACTGACGCATCTTTGCTCCATTGAGGCTGCTGCGCAATGAGAAATAAGGTTTCAAATATCCATATTTATAGAACAGAAAAGCCCAACAAGCAAAAGCTCCACCCCATTGAGCAATGACTGTAGCCAGTGCAACACCCCTAATTGACCAATGCAGATAGAAAGTAAAGAAAAAAGCAAACACTATATTCAAAACATTTATCAATATAGCTATCCACATAGGTGCTTTGCTGTTTTGCATACCTATAAAAAAACCTTTAAGAGAGTATATCATAAGCGTGGCTGGTGCTGCCCAAATACGTACATAAAAGTATTGCAAAGCCAAACCCATAAGTCCATTTTTATTTTCCACCACATTGGAAACCACCAATGCAATAGGCACTTGCAAAGCTATCAATAAAAAAGCTGAAATCAAAGCTATTAAAACAGCACGAGTGAGAATATTTGCGCACTCTGACTTGTCTTTTGCTCCACAAGCCTGAGCCGTAAAGCCACTTGTGCCCATGCGTAAGAAACCAAAGTTCCAATAAATAACATTGAAAATCATTGTTCCAATGGCTATACCTCCCAAAAGGTCTCCCGATTGTTGTGTCTGTGGAATATGACCAACAATAGCAGTATCAACCATTCCCAAAAGAGGGACAGTTAAATTCGTAATAATATTAGGGAGAGCTAAACGAAGAACTTGTTTATGCATTATACTTATGCTTTAAGCCCACTTAGTGTTTTGCAACAAGGTTTTTCCAATAAGTAAGATGCCAAAGGCAGTGAATAATTCCAACAATTGTCATTACAATTCCTATCTCAACATGTAAGAAAAGCAATTTGCGATAAGCTCCCATCCAAAAGCCATAATTCATTTGCAAGGCAAGCAAAACACCCATAAGACATGCTATAATAAATGTGATAAGCAAAATCATATTCCATATCTTCCTATGTGTAACTTTCTTCATAACCTTTTGCTTAACCAACAAGGCTGACAAAGCATAGATAGCCAAAGTTATAATCAACACAATAATAATTTTATAAGGCTTACTCTGAGTCTTTGGCTCTTTGGTTTGTGTTACCACCTGCTCAACCTCTGCCTCCACAACATCACTATCAGCATTTTCAATGCTATCTTTTTGTTCTTCTTGACCCAAAAATTGTTTTCTCTTGCTTGGAGCAACTTTCTCTATTTCCTTCTCTGTCTTTGAGTCCTTATTGTCTAAACGTGGAGAAAAACCTTTATTTTCTGCTTTTGTCTCTGGTGTCTTTTCTGGTGTCTTTACAGTATTCTGCTCTTGTTTACAGAAATCACAAAGTCCGTTATCATTAGCATCTGTAAATCTTCCGCACTCTCCATGACATACATCTTTACCAAAAGGACATTGTGCTATAAGTGCTGAACCTGCTAACAAAAAAAAAGAAAATAGAAATAAAGAAAGGAACTTTTTCATCTTTGTTTTATTGAATTGCAACTTGATTTTGAATATGCAAAATTAGCAATTAGTTTGATATCTGTGACACAAAATTATTCTTTTTATATTCTTCTGACATTTTCTATTCCGTCAATACCTTCTATATTCTTGATTAACTTGTCTAATTGTTCAGCATCGTAAATATAAATCATCATTGTGCCTTCAAAAAGTCCCTCACTACTTTCCATTACCAAACCTCTGATATTTATATTCCAACCCTCTGAAATAACACCAGTCAATTCTTGCAACAAACCTTTGCGGTCAATGCCGGTTATCTTTATTCCTGCAAGGAAAGTAATTTTTTCATGTTCGCGCCACTTAGCTTTAATGATACGATGTCCATATTTTGACATTTCATCTATGGCCTTGATACACGAAGTACGGTGAACCTCTATATTATTATCATTTATCAATCCCACAATATCATCTCCAGGTACAGGACGACAGCAAGGTGCAATAACATATTTGAGGTTTTCCATATTCTTTTGAATAACCACTTGTTCAGGATTGTTTTCTATTTGTCTCTTTATTTCTTCTTTCAGTGTCAGATGATCTTCTTTCTTGTCCTTGTGTGAAGAGAATGGATTGCGAAGGAACATCCATGTTGAGCTTTTTGATTTTCGTTTATCAAAACAATGTCTTATATCTTCCTCTGTTATTTCTTGCTTATATATTTTGAAATAAAAATCCTCTTTGTTTGGCACTCCCATATAAGAGCTCAACTTATCACGATTTACATCAGTAAATTCTATATTCAAAGACGAATAAATATCTTTTAGCTTCTTTATCCCCTCTTCCATAAATCCTTTTCTGTAGTCTCGCAAATAAGTTTTTATACCCTGAATTGCCTTTGTGGTTTTCACAAAATCTAAATACTCCTCTTTAGGATAAGCAGAATTAGATGTAATTATTTCCACTTGATCACTTGGTCTAAGACGATAGTTCACCGGCACAACCTTATAATTCACCTTTGCGCCCATACAATTAACCCCTAATTGAGTGTGAACATTGAAAGCAAAATCCAACACTGTAGAACCCTTTGGAAGAGTGATTGATTTACCCTTTGGAGTGAAAGTTGTTATCTCATCTGTTACCAAATCCAACTGAAAACCATTCACAAAATCAATAGCATTGCTGCTTTGACTATCTAACAACTCTCTAACCTTTCCTAACCAAGTGTCAAGACTATCATCAAGCTCTCCTTCTTTAACTTCTTTGTATTTATAGTGAGCAGCCAAACCTTTTTCGGCTATCTCGTCCATTCGCTTGCTACGAATTTGTATCTCTACCCACTTACCATTATTTGCTTGCACTGTAAAATGCAGAGCTTCATAGCCATTAGACTTTGGGTGGTTAAGCCAATCACGCAAACGTCCTGACTTCTGCACATTGTATATGGTATTGATTTTGTTATACACTGAAAAACAACTTTCTTTTTCCACATCGAAAGGCACATCAAGCACAACCCTTATGGCAAAAATATCATATATCTCATTGAATTCAACACCTTTCTTTTCTATCTTTCCTAAAATAGAAGTGATAGATTTAACCCTAGCAGACAGAGTATAGTTATAGCCTTTTTGTGTCAATAGTTCTTCTATTGGAGCGCAGAAATCTTTAATAAAGGCTTGTCTTTCCTCTTCACTATCTTTCAGTTTATCCACTATATCTTGATAGCCCTTTGGGTTAATGTATTTTGTAGCCAAATCTTCCAACTCACTCTTGATTTGATACAAACCCAAACGATGAGCTAATGGCACATAAAGCATCTGAGTCTCTGAAGCAATTTTGAGTTGCTTGTCCTCTGACATAGAAGAAAGAGTTCTCATATTGTGCAAACGGTCACACAACTTGAGCAATATTACTCTCACGTCATCACCCATTGCTGTTAAGAGTTTTTTAAAATTCTCTGCCTGAATGGAATTAGTGGCATAATCAAACACACCTTCAATTTTAGTAAGTCCATCAATAATTTTTGCCACCTTATCATCAAAAATAGTACGTATATCATCAAGTGTGTAGTCCGTGTCTTCAACAACATCATGCAAAAGAGCGCAAACAATAGCTGTTGGTCCCAAGCCCAAGTCTTCTGCTGCAATACGTGCCACCTCTATTGGGTGATAGATATATGGCTCACCGGTTTTGCGCCTGACTCCATTATGAGCCTTGACCGCAACCATAAAAGCTTTTCTAACTTGTCTTTTTTGCTCTCTTGTTGCTGTCTTAGAAATCAAGCCAAACAAATATTTATATCTCTTTAATATCTCTTTACGCTCTAATTCTTCATTAATTATATACATATATCTTCTTTCATTTTCTATAGTTTTTATTTACGTTTTGCTTTAAAAAACTCTTGTAACAAATCCTTTGCTTGTTTTTCTAATACTCCCCCTTTTACTTTTGTCTTTGGACGATAAAGGCTCTTGCCGACCAAAGAAGCTCCCATTTTTTCATCTTTTGCTCCATACACAACCCTGCCTATCTGTGTCCAAGCACAAGCTCCGGCACACATAACACAAGGTTCAAGAGTTACATACAAAGTACAATCAGACAAAATTTTACCACCCAAAGCCGTTTGCGCAGCAGTCAGAGCTTGCATCTCTGCATGAGAGGTGGCATCATTTAAATGCTCACTCATATTATGCCCACGAGCTATAATCTTGCCCTTACACTCAACCACACAACCAACTGGTACTTCGTCAATATCAAAAGCTTGCTGAGCCTCACACAGAGCTTGACGCATAAAATACTCTTCATCTTGTTTAAAAACCTTATCCATCACTTCGTTTTTAGCAAACAAAAGTACTAAAAATATCTCTAATTGTAGTAATTTTGCACCCATGAATGATAAAACAAATACAAAAGATACTTTCAGACACTCTCTTAAAGTGCAAATAAGATTTAGCGACCTTGATGCCCTTGATCACGTTAATAATGGCTTTATTGCTCAGTACTATGACTTAGGAAGAATAAACTATTTCTCTGCTGCCTTTGGTCGCAGGTTAGATTGGACACAAGTTGTTGTTGTTATTGTGCATTTAGAAACAGATTTCCTTGCCCCTATTCACCAAAACGACAACATATATGTGGAAACCAAACTTACAAAATTTGGCAAAAAGAGCATGCACACTATTCAACGCTTAGTAGATAAGACAACAGGTGAAGTAAAATCAACATGCATTGCAATTCTCTCCGGATTTGACCGCAGCACAAACAAGTCTATGGAAATAAGCGAAGATTTCAAGCAAGTGTTTTATCGCTATGAGCAAGGCTTGCCACCAATAGACACTACAAATATAACAGAGTAAAAAATAAAACAAAGAAACGCCAAATTATTTCTTTGTTTTATTCTGCTAAAGCTTTGTTTTAGTAAATTATTTCTTCGTTTCAGTAAACGAAAACAAAGTTTTGTTTTATTATAATCAAACAATGGATTCAAGGTTTTTTATTTACCCTCTCTGCTATCTTTTATTTGTCTCTATTAGATTTCTAGTAATAATTACTATTTGTGCCAATAACCCCTTTTTCTAATATAATAACTTTTATTTAGAACGGATTATAAGACCATCTATTCCGTTTTGCTATTGTCTCAATTTTGAAGCAATTCATACCTCCTTTTCCATACAAATATAGATAATCCGTTGACGGAATTAGATAGCACATTTAACTTGGTCAATATGTTTGTGATTGATGAAGTTGAAGTATTGAGATACAGTAAAGGCTGTAATCTTTGATAGTATTCTTGTAAAGAAGCCTGTAGCTCCTTTGGCATAATTTCTAATGAACATGAATTGGTCTGATAACTGTGAAAACACGATCTCTATTCCTTATCCTTCCTGAATATTTATCTACTGGACATAACTGTGTTTGATTATTTCTGTGTGATACTTCTAATCTTATGACTTTGAATCTATATACAAGTATCTCTATCTTATCTGACATTCTTGTTCTTATTTTATCTGTTAACACATCTAATACCTTTTTCCTATCATTATAGCTCCTTCTGTTTATTATGTTAGGGAAGTCTTTCTCGTATTCATTCTTTAACAAATCAAACAAATAGTTCTCACTATCTATACTCAATGACTCTGCTGTTTCAATTTTCCTCTTTTTTTTTGTAACACTATTCTATGAATAGAAAATCACAAATAAAAATAAAGTTACTTCAAAAAAAGTAGATTTCTTTATACCTTTAGCCTATTAAATCAAAAGTTGTATCTTTGCATTTTGATAACACAAAAACATTCTCACTAAATATTTGATAAAGGAAGACAGTTAAATGAATAATTTGACTGCCTTTTTTATACAATTTCCCAAAGGTGGTAACAACAGTGGTAACAACGAGTAAGAAAATAGCTTTCTAAAAATCATTTTTAGAACAAAAAGAAAAGGGGTAACTCGTTAAGAATTACCCCTTAATCCACAATTATGAAAACATAACGTTATCACAACGTTGGTAGTCTTGGGCAGACTCGGACTGCCGACCCCTACATTATCAGTGTAGTGCTCTAACCAACTGAGCTACAAGACTAACTCTTTATATAATTGAAAACCATTTTCAGGTAGCAAAGTAGTATCTCTACTATTTAAGTCTCTCTCTACTCTTCTTCTATTCTTTTCTATCTCTAG